>Ga0105240_10000332_pt1 | contig 88613 bp, 88 predicted proteins | sample KBSC54metaG_FD_80426 | JGI IMG/M metagenome (GOLD analysis project Ga0105240, IMG submission 80426) | Corn rhizosphere microbial communities from Kellogg Biological Station, Michigan, USA - KBS C5-4 metaG | ecosystem: Host-associated > Plants > Roots > Rhizosphere > Soil | place: Michigan, USA...
CGATCGACCGTCCAGCCCGCGGGCAGGTAGCCGTTCACCAAGTCGTGCGCGGATGTCTGGTCGGTGACCATGTGCGGCCGCACGCCGCGCCGCACGAGCTCCGGCAACACGTCCGCCGCGTTGCCGAGCAATCCCACCGAAACGGGCTTGCGCTTGGCGCACGCTTCATCGATCAGCGCGAGCGCCTCGTCGAGCGAGTCGGCACGGCGATCGAGATATTTGGTGGCAAGCCGCATGTCGATGCGCGATGCCTGGCACTCGATCGCGAGCAGCGATGCGCCGGCCATGGTGGCGGCCAGCGGCTGCGCGCCGCCCATGCCGCCGAGGCCCGCCGTCAGAATCCATTTGTCGGCGAGATCGCCGCCGTAGTGCTGGCGCCCCGCTTCGGCGAACGTCTCGTACGTGCCCTGCACGATGCCCTGGCTGCCGATGTAGATCCACGAGCCGGCCGTCATCTGGCCGAACATCATGAGGCCCTTGCGGTCGAGCTCGTTGAAGTGCTCCCACGTCGCCCATTTCGGCACGAGGTTGGAATTGGCGAGGAGCACGCGCGGCGCGTCGGCGTGCGTGCGGAATACGCCGACCGGCTTGCCCGACTGGACCAGCAGCGTCTCCTCGTCCCCGAGATCACGCAGCGCGGCCACGATCGCGTCGAACGACTCCCAGTCGCGCGCCGCGCGACCGATGCCGCCGTACACCACGAGCTCGCGCGGATTCTCGGCGACCTCGGGATCGAGGTTGTTCATGATCATGCGCAGCGGCGCCTCGGTGAGCCAGCTCTTCGCGGTGCGCTCGGTGCCGCGAGGCGCGCGCACGATGCGGTCCGATCGACGGGTGCCGGGACGGTGGACGCGTTGCAGCATGGCAGGCGGTGGATCGTGCATTAAGATGCCGTCACGTTGCCAGATTGCGCGGCCAGCGTCCAGCATGCTCACCCTCACCTACCTGAATGCGGTCGACGTCGCGCGCCTCGCGCTCACCGACGACGAAATCCTGGGCGCCGTCGAAGGCGGCCTGCGTGCGCAGGGCGAGGGCCGCACCGTGATCGAGCCGCGCATGCATCTCACGCCCGGTCGCGACGATGAGGGCCGCGCCATCGAAGGCCATTTCAACGTGCTGCGCGGCTACGTCGCCCCGCTCGGTTTCGCGGGCGTGAAGATCGTGGGCGACTACGTCGACAACTATCGGTACGACCTTCCTTCCGAGATGGGCCTGCTCAACCTGTTCGACCCGCGCACGGGACAGCCCCTCGCCGTGATCGATGCGGCCGGCCTGACCGACATGCGCACGGGTGCCGTGACGGCGATCGGCGCGAAGCACCTCGCTCGCCGCGACAGCAGGATCCTCGGGCACATCGGCGCGCGCGGGACGGCGTACTGGAACGTGCGGCTCCTCGATCGCCTCTTCCACTTCGACGAGATCCGCGTGCATTCGCGCCGGGCGGAATCGCGCGACGCCTTCGCCGCGCGTCTCTCGGACGATCTCGGCAAGCCGGTGCGCGCGACGCCGGACTGGGAATCGTGCGTGCGCGACGCGGACATCGTCGTGGAAGCCTCGCGCCTGAACGAGCCGCAGCCGCTCCTCGCGACGCGCTGGATCAAGCCGTCCGCGCTGGTCGTGCCGTACGGCACGATGAGCGCGGTCGAGCTCGACCTCACCGACATCATGAGCAAGATCGTGGTCGACGATTGGGGCCAATGCGCCACGGGACAGCTCGGCGCGCTGCGTGCGCACGTCAACGCCGGCAAGCTGACGGCGCAGACGCTGCATGGCGAGCTCGGCGAGATCGTGGCCGGCCGCAAGCGCGGACGCGAGCGCGACGACGAGACCATCCTCTTCTGGCACCGCGGCCTGTCGTTGTCGGACATCGCGCTCGGGGCCGCGATGCTCGACAAGGCGCGGCGCGTCGGCGTGGGACAGAGCCTTCAGTACCGCTAGGTCGAATGCTCGTCGCCAACGCGCGCATGTACAGCGTCGAGCCGGCGACGGCCGAGGCGTGGCGCGTCGTGCTCACCTGGGTCGCGGACCGCGCGGCGGTGCCGATGGAGATCATCGATCACAGCGGACCCCTCGACGCGTTGTGGCGTCGCGACGACCTGGGCTGTACGTTCATGTGCGGCTATCCGCTCGCCACGTGGGATGAGGCGCAGGGTGCGAGACCGGTGCCGCTTGCAGCGCCGCTGCCGCGGTCGAGCGACGCACAGCCGCGGTACCGCACGTGCATCGTCGTGGAGGCGCGCAGCCCCTTTGGCACGCTGGACGAACTCCAAGGCCGCCGATTCGCGTACACCACGCCGCATTCGCAGAGCGGTTATCAGGCGCCGCGTCGGTTGTTCGCCGGGCGCGCGATGCGCGAGGGGCGCTGTTTCGAGCGCGTGGTCGGGCCGCTCGTCACGCCGCGCCGCGTGGTCGACGCGGTGCTCGCCGGCGACGCCGACGCCGGTCCGCTCGACAGCTATTGGCTCGATCTGCTGTCGCGACACGAGCCCGCGACCGCGCGCGGGCTGCGCGTGCTCGCAACGACACCGTGGACGCCGATGCCGCCGCTCGTGTGCAGCGCCTCGGTGGCGCCGCTCGCACGCGAGCGCATCGTCCGCGCGCTGCTGGATGCAGCCTCGGCATCCGGTCTCGTCGAAGCGCTCGATGTGCTTGCGCTGGACGGCTTCGCGCGCGCCGACGCCGACACGTATGCTGTGCTGGCCGCCGAGGCGTCCCGCGTCGACGCACTCGGCTATCCGAACCTGCAATGACGGAGTCCTCATGCTTCGAATCGCGCTCTCCCTCCTGGTCTCGCTGGCGCTGGTGCTTCCCGCGCACGCGCAAGGAACGTACCCCGATCATCCGCTGCGCATCATCGTGCCGTTCCCGCCCGGTGGGCCGGCCGACGTGCTGGCGCGCCTCGCGGGTGACCAGCTGTCGCAGTCGTTCGGCCAGGCGGTGGTGGTCGAGAACAAGCCAGGTGCCGGAGGCAACATCGGCATGGAGCTCGGCGCGAAGGCCGCAGCCGACGGCTATACGCTGATCCTCGCGCCCGTGGGCAATCTCACGGTCTCTCCGTACATCTACTCGAGGCTGCCGTACGATCCGCAGCGCGATTTCGCGCCCGTCACGGTCCTCGCGGCATTTCCGAACATCCTGGTCGTGAATGCCGCGGTCCCGGCGAAGTCGGTGCGCGATCTCATCGCACTCGCCAAGGCGAAGCCAGGCACCCTCAACTTCGCGTCTCCGGGCAACGGCAGCGGCGCGCACCTCGCCGGTGAGCTGTTGAAGCGCATGGCAGGGGTCGATCTCGTCCACGTTCCCTTCAACGGCGTGGCGCCTGCGATGAACGCGGTGCTGGCCGGCGACGTGCAAATCTTCTTCGCGCAGACGTCCGCCGCGCTGCCGCAGTTGAAGAGCGGACGCGTGGTCGCACTCGGCGTGGCGAGCCTCAAGCGCATCGACGCCGCACCCGAGCTGCCGACGCTCGCGGAGTCGGGCTTGCCCGGGTTCGATGTCACATCGTGGTATTCGCTCGTCGTGCCGGCCGGGACGCCGCCGGATCGCGTTGCGCGCATCCAGACAACGCTCGCACGGGCGTTCGCGAAGCCCGAGGTGCGTGAAAAGATTGCGGGATTGGGCGCCGAGCCCGTCGCCGACACGCCGGCCGAATTCGCGTCGCTGCTCCAGACCGAATCGGCGCGCTGGCGTCAGCTCGCGCGAGAGGCCAACATACACGCCGATTGACCGTCCCGTCGCCGGTCGCCAGAATCGGCGGCAGCAGGTCCTTCGCCGCGCTCGCCAGGGCGACCGGTCGGGTCGCAACGAGCGAGGGGCAAGCACGACAACGAATCTCCAGGGAGAAGTCATGCCAGAGCTCGTCCGCCTCCTCGCCGCGCTGGCGCTCGCCGCCACGGCATCCACCGCGCTCGCACAACCGGTCGTGCGCGTCGGCTCGAAGAACTTCACCGAGCAGTTCGTGCTCGCCGAGCTGTATGCACAGGCGCTCGAGGCCTCCGGCATCAAGGTCGAGCGCAAGCTGAACCTCGGTGGAACGCTCATCGCCCACAAGGCGCTGCAGGAAAAGCAGATCGACCTCTACCCCGAGTACACGGGGACCATCCTCCTCGCCGTGCTGAAGCAGGAGACGATGACCGACCCGAAGGCGGTGTACGACACGGTGCGAGACGCGTACGCCAAGCAGGGGCTCGTCGTGCTCAACCAGGCGCCGGTGAACAATACGTACGTGATGGTCGTCCGGCCGGACACCGCGCAGAAATACAACCTCAACTCGATGTCCGACCTGGCGCGCGTGACGAAGGAGCTCAAGCTCGGCGCGGGCCCCGAGTTCCGCGACCGCAAGGACGGCATCCCGGGACTGAAGGCGAAGTACGACATGGAGTTCAAGGAGGACCTCCAGCTCGCGATCGGCTTGCGCTATCAGGCTTTGAAGAACGACCAGATCCAGGTGGTCAACGGTTATTCGACGGACGGCATGATCAGCGCGATGAAGCTCAAGCGCCTCACCGACGACAAGCGGCTCTGGCCGCCCTATTACGTCGTCCCGGTGGTACGCAAGGACGCGCTCGACGCGAATCCCAGGGTCGGCGACGTGCTGAATCGCGTCAGCGCGCTGCTCGACGATCAGTCGATGGCCGACATGAACTACAAGGTCGACGGCGAGAAGATGGAGCCGCGCGACGTCGCGCACGACTTCCTCAAGGCCAAGGGCGTCCTGCGGTAACGCCCGTGGCCGACAGGGCCGTCACCGTCGGCGCCGCACCGCTGACGATCGACGACGTCGTGCGCGTGGCGCGCGACCGCGCGTCGATGGTGGTCACGCCGGAGGCACGCGCGCGGCTGCATGCGGCGCGCGCCGTCGTCGAGCACCTGGCTGCCAGTCCCACGGCGCACTACGGCGTGAACAGCGCGCTCGGGGCGAACACCGGCCAGCCGCTGGCACCGTCTGACCGCGCGGACTACCAGACGCGCGCGGTACGAGCGCGCGCGGTGGCGGTCGGACGCTCCTACTCGGCGTGCGCGGTACGCGCGATGCTTGCGGCGCGCGTTGCGGGAATGGCCGTCGGCGGATCGGGCGTGTCGCCCGCCGTGCTCGACGCACTGATCGCGCTTCTTGACCGCGGCGTCCATCCCGTCGTGCCGCGCGTCGGCTCGATCGGCGCAGCCGACCTTCCCCAGCTCGCGCATCTCGCGTTGCCGCTGATCGGCGAAGGCGAGGCCGAGTGGGACGGGCACGTCATGCCGTCCGCGACCGCGCTCGAGCACGCCGGGTTGAAGCCCGTCGCGCTCGGCGCCAAGGACGGTCTGTCGTTGGTGAGCGCGAACGCGGCGACGATCGGTTGCGCCGCGCTCGTGCTGCACGACGCGCGCATCCTGTTCGATCGATGGCTCGCGGCGATCGCGCTCTCGTTCGAAGGGTTCCGCGCCAACGTCTCGCCGCTCGATCCGCGCGCAGTCGCCGCACGCCCGGCGCCGGGCCAGGTCGAGATCGCGGCGCGCCTGCGCGCGCTCCTCGAGGAAAGCGCCCTGCTCGCGTCGCCGCCGCGCCGCGTGCAGGATCCGCTCAGCTTCCGCGTCGTCGCGCAGGTGCACGGGGCCGGCCACTGGATGCTCGACGAGGCGCGCAAGCTCACCGAGCTGGAGCTCAACAGCGCGGCCGACAGCCCGCTCGTGATCGCCGAAGAACGGGCGATGCTGTCCAACGGCAACTTCCACACCGGCGCTCTCGCGTTGGCCGTCGATGCCCTCGCCTTGGCCGCCGCGCAGATGGCGAGCCTCGCGGCGGGTCGCATCCAGCGCTTCATGACGCCGTCGCTCACCGACCTGCCGCTGCAGCTCACGCGTCACGGCCCCGCGCACTCCGGCTTCGCCACGATCCAGAAGACGGTCACGTCGCTGCTGAACGAGACACGACGTCTCGCCAACCCCGCGTCGCTCGATTTCCTGCCCGTGTCCGAAGCGATCGAGGACCATGCGCCGATGACGCTGGGCGCGGTCGACAAGCTCGCGCAACAGCTCGCGCGGGTGCGCTATCTCGTCGCCATCGAATCCATCGTGGCTGCGCAGGCCGTCGATCTGCGCGGCGTCGCACCGGCAAGCCTCGGCGCGGGCGCGCGGGACCTCTACGAGGCCGTGCGCGCGGTCGTCGCGGTCCTCGACGAGGATCGGCCGCTCGGGCCGGACATCGAGCGCGTTGCCGCAACGCTGCGCGCCGGGTTGGCCGATCCGATGGAGCTTTGAGTGGCCTGGCTCGTTCGCAACGCGGACCAGGTCGCGATCGCATTCGTCCAGCACGTCGGCATCTCGCTGTCCGCGCTCGCGATCGCATTCGCCCTCGCGCTGCCGATCGGCGTGTGGGCCGCCCGCAATGCGCGCGTCCAAGCCGTGGCCCTCGGCGTCGCCGGCTTCCTCTACACGATTCCGACGCTCGCGTTCCTGGCGCTGCTCATCCCGGTCGTGGGCCTCGGCCCGGCCAACGCGATCATCGCGATGGTCGCGTTCTCGCTGATCGTGCTGATCCGCAACATCGCAACCGGCATACGGCAGGTGCCGCCGGACGTCGTGGACGCCGCGCGCGGCATGGGCATGAGCGCCACGCAGGTGCTGCTGCGTGTCGAGCTGCCGCTCGCCGTGCCGCTCATCATCGCGGGGCTGCGCGTCGCGGCGGTGACCGTCATCAGCGTGTCGGTCGTGGCGGCGTACGTGAACGCCGGCGGGCTCGGCACGCTGATCTTCAACGGCATCGCGACGGACCATCCGCCGAAGATCTGGTCGGGCGCGATCGCGGCATGCGCGCTGGCCATCGCAGTCGACGCGTCGCTCTCGGCGCTGGAGCGTCGCGTGCGCCGCCGGCGGATGGCCTGATATCGTGCTCGCCGAAGCGTGGCGGTATCTCGTTGCGCATCCGGCGCCGTTCGCCACGGCGCTCGCGGTGCACGTCGCGCTGTCCGCCGCGGCGCTCGCCATCGCGGCCTTCGTTGCGATTCCCGCGGCGATCGCGGCCAACCGGCGTCCCGCGCTCGCGATAGCCCTCGCCAACTCTGCGAACGTCGGACGCACCCTGCCTTCGCTCGCCGTACTGGCACTCGTGATGCCCGTGCTCGGCACGGGCTTCGTGCCGAGCCTGCTCGCGCTCACGCTGCTCGCGCTGCCGCCGATCGTGCAGAACACGCTGGCGGGGCTGCGCAGCGTCGAAGCGGATATCGTCGATGCCGCGCGCGGCATGGGCATGACCGCGCGCGAGATCCTGCGGCGCGTCGAGCTGCCGATCGCGCTGCCCGCGATCTTCGCGGGCCTCCGCACCGCCGCCGTGCAGGTCGTTTCCGGCGCCGTGCTCGCCGCGTTCATCGGCGGCGGCGGCCTCGGCGATTTCATCACGGCCGGAATCGCGATGATGGCGCTGCCCCAGCTGCTCGTCGGCGCCATTCCGGTGACGCTCCTCGCGCTCGGAGTGGACTTCGGCTTCGGCGCCTTGCAGCGACGCCTCACACCCGCGGGGCTCCGCGCGTGATCGCGCTCGACGGCGTGCGCAAGCGCTTCGCCGGCGCGACGACCGCCGCGGTCGACGGCGTCTCGCTCGACGTCGCGGCAGGCGAGATCTGCGTGCTGATCGGTCCGTCCGGGTGCGGCAAGACGACGACCATGCGCATGATCAATCGCATGATCGACCCCGATGAGGGACGCATCCTCGTCGACGGGCGCGACATCGCCCGCGTCGACCCGGTCGAGTTGCGCCGCGGCATCGGCTACGTCATCCAGCAGGTCGGGCTGTTCCCGCACCTGACCATCGCCGAGAACGTCGCCACGGTGCCGCGCCTGCTGGGATGGAGCGCGGCACGGGTGACACAGCGCGTCGACGAGCTGCTCGCGCTGGTGGACATGGATCCCGCGCTGTATCGCGCGCGGTTTCCGCGGGAGCTCTCGGGCGGCCAGAAGCAGCGGGTCGGCGTGGCGCGCGCGCTCGCGGCCGATCCTCCCCTGCTCCTCATGGACGAGCCGTTCGGCGCGCTCGATCCGCTCACCCGCGCAGCGCTCCAGGACGAATTCCTTCGGCTGCTGCGCGAGCTCTCCAAGACGATCGTGTTCGTGACGCACGACATGGACGAGGCGCTCAAGCTCGGCACGCGGATCGCGGTGTTGCGCGAAGGCCGCGTCGTCCAATACGACACGCCTGCGCAGCTGCTCGCGCACCCCGCCGATGCATTCGTCGAATCGTTCGTGGGCGAAGACCGCGCGCTGAAGCGCCTGGCGCTGATGACCGCCAGCCGCTACGCGGTGCCCATGGCGCTCGACGCCGGCGCCCATCGCCTCCAGGCGGGCGCTTCGTTGCGCGATGCCCTGGCGCTCCTCCTCCAGGATGGCGCGCGGCCGCTCGCGGTGATCGACACCCGCGATGTCGTCGTCGGTGGGCTCGACCTCCAAACCATCCGCGCGGCGCTGGCCGCCGCCCCCTCGATGTAGCCTTTTGTCCCTCTTTTCACGTGAATTGCGTATTGCGGCGTGAAGTCCGTTGACCGGGCGAGTGAACCGCGCCTAGGCTCGCGGTCGCATCCGGCTTCATCACAGAGGGGAATGCGATGAATCGAGTTGCAGCAGCGCTGTGCGGCGTCGTCGTTGCTTTCACAAACCTTGCGGCGGGAGCGGCTCCGTTCCAGAACGGCAGCTTCGAGTCGGGCGGCCCCGCGTGCTTCGTGTTCAACATTCCCTCCGGCACGAACTTCACGGCCGGCTGGACCGTCAGCGTCGGCAACATCGACTGGGTCGGTCCGCCGCCTTGCAGCGTCGTCGCATCCAACGGCACGCACAGCCTGGACCTCGTCGGCACGGGCGGGATCGGCGGCGTGCAGCAAACGTTCGATACGATCCCCGGCGTGACCTACCAGGCGTCGTTCGACCTCGCAGGCAATCCGGGCGCGCCTCCGGCGATCAAGCCGCTGACGGTGACGGTAGACGGGGTCACGCAGAGCTACACGTTCGACATCACGGGACACGACGCGAACAACATGGGCTGGACGACGCAGACGTTCACCTTCGTCGCGAACTCCACGTCGGCGACCATCAATTTCGTGAGCGACGTGACGGCGGCGGGTGGCACGCTCAACGCGGGCGCCGCGCTCGACAACGTTCGAATCGCCGGTCTCAATGCACCGACGCTCGCCGTTCCGCTGTCGTGGGCGCCCTGGGGAGCCGCCATGCTGCTTCTTGCCGCCGTGGCGATCGGCCGCCGCCGTACGCGCTGATGCTTCAGAGCAACGGCGGCACGTACCCGGTCAACGCCCCGTTCTCGACCTCGCGCCGCATGTGCTCGAGATCGGGTGCGAACGCGCGATCGCGATCCCAGAACGCGACGCGGCTGCGAATCCAGGCGTGCACGCGCTCCAGCGTCGCCGAGCTCTGCAGCGGTCTGCGGAAATCGATCCCCTGCGCCGCCGCCAGCAGCTCGATCGCGACAATGGTCGCCGTGTTGCGCGCCATGTCGGCAAGCCGCAGCGCGCCGTTGGTGGCCATGCTGACGTGATCCTCCTGGTTGGCGGAGGTCGGCAGTGAATCGACCGAGCGCGGATGGGCGAGCGCCTTGTTCTCGGACGCGAGCGCTGCCGCCGTCACGTGCGCGATCATGAAACCCGAGTTGACGCCGCTGTCCGCGACGAGGAACGGCGGCAGGCCTGACAGGTGCGCATCGGTCATCAAGGCGATGCGCCGCTCCGAAAGCGCGCCCATCTCGGCAATCGCCAGCGCGAGGTGATCTGCGGCGAACGCAACCGGCTCGGCGTGGAAGTTGCCGCCTGACAGGACGTCGCCGGTGTCGGCGAATACCAGCGGATTGTCCGAAACCGCGTTCGCTTCGACGACCAGCAGGGCGGCGGCATGCCGCATGGCATCGAGGCAGGCGCCCATCACCTGAGGCTGGCAGCGCAGGCTGTACGGGTCCTGCACGCGAGGGCACTCGCGATGCGAAGCGCGAATTGCGCTGCCTTCGAGGAGAGCGCGATACGCCGCGGCGACCTCCTGCTGGCCGCGATGCCCGCGCACGGCGTGGATGCGCGCGTCGAAGGGCGTATCGCTGCCGAGGCACGCATCGACCGCCAGCGCCCCCGCGACGAGCGCGCCCGCGAACGCGCGCTCGGCGGCGAAGAGCCCGGCCAGGCCCAGTGCCGTGGAAACCTGCGTGCCGTTGAGCAGCGCCAGGCCTTCCTTCGGCGCCAGCGCCAAGGGTGCCAGCGCCGCCGCCTCGAGCGCCTCGTGTCCCGTGCGCATGACGCCCGCCACGCGCGCGCTGCCTTCGCCGATGAGCACGGCGGCGAGGTGCGCGAGCGGCGCGAGATCGCCCGAGGCACCCACCGAGCCGCGTGCCGGAATGCAGGGGATCACGTCGTGATCGAGAAGCGACACGAGCGCGTCGATCACCTCGGCGCGAACGCCGGAGTGCCCGCGCGCGAGCGACGCGATCTTGAGCGCGAGCACAAGGCGCACCACGGCGTCGTCGAGCAGCGGTCCCGTGCCGGCGCAATGCGATCGCACCAGCGACCGCTGCAGGTCACCGAGACGCGCATCGTCGATGCGCGTGCGCGCGAGCGCACCGAATCCGGTGTTGATGCCATACGTGAGGCGTCCCTGCTCGACGACGCGCTGCACGGCGGCGGCCGCCGCATCGACGACCGCGCGCGTGCCCGGATCGAGCGTCAACCGGACGCGCGAGGACCACAGGGCACGCAGCGTCGCGAGATCGAGCGCGCCGGGATTGATCGAGAGCGAGTTCATCATTCGTGACACAATCTTGTCCGACCGCGGGCGGCCGATGCAAGGCTCGATGGTATCCTTTGCGGCCACCCGGCGCGCGCCCGCACTCGAGCGTCACGCGCCGCATGCATCGACCGGAGCCTCCATGCCCGTTTCCGCTCGCGTGCCGCGCGCACGCTTCGCCTGGCTTTCCCTCGCCGTCCTGCTCGTCGCGGTCGTCGCCGGCTGCACGCTGAAGAGCGGCGGTTACAACACCGTCAGCCCGCCCAAGATCCGCTTCTTCAACGCGGGCATGGACATCGGCTCGATCGACGTCACGATCGGCACGATCGCGATCGCCGGCGGCCTCAATTTCGAGGTCTTCACGAGCTACGCGACGGCGCAGACGGGACCGCAGGACATCACGATCAGCCTGAGCGGCACCACGACGCCGTTCGTCCAGACAACACAGTCGTTCTCCAACGGCGATCGATTCTCCTACGTCCTGTACGGGCGAGCCGCGTCACCGCAGACGATCCTAGTCAGCGATGCGGAGGATCTTCCCGGCGGGGGCAAGACGAAGATCCGCCTCATCAATGCCGCCACCGAGCAGGGTCCGCTCGATTTCTACGTCACGAACCCGGGCACCGATCTCACGAACGAGGCGCCGACCATCACCGGCATCACGCTCGGCGCCGCATCGCCATTCGTCGAGATCGACGCGGGCAGCCGCGAGCTGCGCATCACGCCGACCGGCAGCAAGTCGGTGCTGTGGGACAGCGGACAGGTGAACCTCGCCGACCGCAACGCCTACAATTTCGTTGCGTATTCGCGCGGCAACCCGCGGCTGGTGAACGTCGGCTTAATGACGCTCGACACGCTCGGCTCGGGGACTTTGCAGCCCAGTACGCTCACCGACGTGCGCCTCGTGAATGCCACGCCGGCGACTCCGCTGGTCGACATGCTGGTCGACGGCAACGTGCACATCGGCAGCGTCGCCTATGGCGTCGCGTCGAACTACCAGGCGGACGTCGGCGGCTCGCACACGGTCAGCTTCCAGCCCACGGGCCAGAGCACCACGCTGCTCAGCGGCTCGCTCACCTTCCCGCCCGGCGGTGCCAGCACGATCGCGCTGGTCGGGGCCGCCGGTGCCCAGCAGTCGTTCGTGTTGCAGGACCTCAATTTCCTGCCGATCACCCCGACGAACGCGCGCATCCGCGTCGTGAACCTGCGCAGCGACGCAGGCTCGTTCGAGACGTTCGTCAACGGCACGCTGGTCGTCGGGACGCTGGCGCCGGAGCTCCCTTCGCTCTACTTCGAGCTCCCGGCCGCGACGTACACCTTCGCGTTCGTCGATCCCAGCACGTCCGCGACGGTGCTCCAGGAGTCGATCAACGTCGCCGCCGGTCACACGTACTCGGTGTTCGTGATGGGCACCAGCGACGCGTTGCGCGACGTGGTGACGCTGGATCGCTAGACGCCAGCACTGCGCGCGCCGGCCGTCATCCCGGTCAGGAACGGCTCGACAGCAGCAGGCTCGGCGGCCGCGACGACCCATGGCGCACATTGCGCCGTCAACCCCGGCCGCGGCGAAGCGTTGATGGCAAATGACGCTTCAGTTCGGCCGTGTCGTGCCGATAGCCCTCGAAGACGCCTTGCGAACGGGGGGCGTCGCCGCATCCCGACACTCATGAAACCGACCCGCATGTGCGATTGGCCGCCTCGCCTCGACGTGACGCTGCGTCCGTCGCGGCGCACGTGGCGGCGGCTGCGTTCGCGGCGCCGCAGGGCCGGTCACCTGCACCCGGTCATGCTGGCCGTGGCGCAACGGCGCTGGCCGGGCCGACCGGCGCGGCAACGCCGCTTCGAGCACCTCCAGCGCATTCTTCTCGCCTGATCTTGCGATAATCACGCTCCGTCGCGCGCGTCCCGCCGCGCGGCTACAGGGAGCGCGCAGGTGGCAAGCTACGTCGAAACGATCGTCGGACCCGGCGAGCAGGTCGTGCACGTCGGCAAGGTGAGCCTCTGGTCGATCGCCTCGTCGCTGATCGGCGGCGTGCTGCTGATCCTCATCGGCATCGGCCTCGCGCTGATGCACCCCCTCGGCGCCATCGCCTGCGTGGTCGGCGTCGCGTTCATCGCGGCGGGATTGATCCGACGCGCGTCCACCGAGCTGGCGGTGACGACGCGCCGCGTGATCGCCAAGTTCGGGTTCATTCGTCGAAGCACGATCGAAATCAACCTCTCGAAGATCGAGAGCGTTCGCGTGGAGCAGAGCGTCGCGGGTCGCATCTTCAACTACGGCTCGATCATCGTGACCGGCACGGGCTCCACGATGGATCCGATACCGTTCATTGCCGATCCGATCCGGTTTCGGCAGGCGATCCAGTCGGCCACGGATACGGTGCAGCGCACGTGACGATGCGGTCGCCCGCCCGGGCGCAGGCGAGCGCAGGCGGCGAGGCGCTGCTCGACCGCCACACGCCGATGATGCAGCAGTACCTTCGCTTCAAGTCGGAACATCCCGACAAGCTCGTGTTCTATCGCATGGGCGACTTCTACGAGATGTTCTTCGCCGACGCGGAGCGCGGCGCGCGGCTGCTCGACATCACGCTCACCGCCCGCGGCCAGTCGGCCGGCGCGCCCATCCCGATGGCGGGCGTCCCGTATCACGCGGTCGAGCAATACCTCGCGCGCCTGATGAAGGTCGGCGAGAGCGTGGTGATCGTCGAGCAGATCGGCGATCCGGCCGCGAGCAAGGGCCCGGTCGAACGCAGGGTCGCGCGCATCGTCACGCCCGGCACGGTCACCGATGCGCACCTGCTCGACGCGCGGCGCGACTGTCTCCTCGCTGCGATGCACATCGCGCGGGACCGCGCCGGTGTCGCATGGCTCAATCTCGCGTCGGGCCTGCTGCGCATTGCGGACGTACCCGCCGGCGAGGCGCCCATCCTGCTCGAGCGCATCGAGCCGGCGGAGGTGCTCCTGCCGGAAGATGCCATGCTGCCGCCGCTGCGCGGCATCGCGCCCGCCGCACATGCGCTGCCCGCGTGGCACTTCGACCTCGAAGCCGCCGCACGCGGGCTGGCGCGACAGCTGGGCACGCTCGATCTGCGCGCGTACGGCGCGAGCGACGCGCCGCTCGGCGTCGGCGCGGCCGGCGCGCTGCTCGAGTACGCGCGCGCGACACAGCAGGCGGCGCTCGCGCACGTGCGCACGCTCGAGGTCGAGCGCACCGGCGACAGCGTCGCGCTCGATCCCATGACCCGCCGCAACCTCGAGATCACCGCGACGCTGTCGGGCGAGCCTGCGCCAACGCTGCTGTCGACGCTCGACAGCTGCGCCACCGCGGCGGGCTCGCGCCTGCTGCGCCAGTGGCTTACGCAGCCGCTGCGCGATCGCGCGCGCGCAGCGCAGCGGCATGCGGCGATCGGCGAGCTACGCGATGCGGGCTTGCCGCGCGCGCTCCAGCCGCTGCTCAAGTCCACGACCGACGTCGAGCGCATCGCCGCGCGAATCGCGCTGCGCAGCGTACGGCCGCGCGAGCTCGCCGCCCTGCGCGACACGCTCGCCGCTTTGCCGTCGATCGGCTCCGCGCTCGCTCGGTGCGAGAGCGTGCTGCTCGCACATGCGCGCGACGGCTTGGCGGTCGAGCCGCGCTGGAACGAGCTCTTGGCCGCAGCCATCGCGCCCGAGCCCGGCGCGCAGGTTCGCGACGGTGGCGTCATCGCCGCCGGATACGACCGGGACCTCGACGAGCTGCGCGCCATCGACGACAACTGCGGCGAGTTCCTGCTCGACCTCGAGCGACGCGAGCGCGCGCGCACGTCGATCCCGAGCCTCAAGGTCGAGTACAACCGCGTGCACGGTTTCTACATCGAGGTCACCCACGCGCACGCCGGCAAGGTTCCCGACGACTATCGCCGCCGGCAGACGCTGAAGAACGCCGAGCGCTACATCACGCCGGAGCTCAAGGCCTTCGAGGACAAGGCGCTGTCGGCGCAGGAGCGCGCGCTCGCGCGCGAACGACTGCTCTACGATGCGTTGCTCGATGCGCTGGCCGACGCGATCCCGGTGCTGCAGCGCGCCGCCGCCGCGCTCGCGCTCGCCGACGTGCTGTGCGCGCAGGCCGAGCGCGCGGACGCGCTGCAGCTCGTGCGCCCCGAGCTCGTCGACGAGCCCGGCATTCTCGTCGAAAAGGGCCGCCACCTCGTCGTCGAGCGCCAGGTCGAGCATTTCGTGCCGAACGATGTCGTGCTGCGGCCCGATCGACGACTGCTGGTCGTCACGGGCCCGAACATGGGCGGCAAGTCGACCTATATGCGCCAGACAGCGATCGTCGCGCTGCTCGCGTGCTGCGGCCTGTTCGTGCCGGCGGCGCGCGCGGTGATCGGTCCGCTCGACGCGATCTACACGCGCATCGGCGCGGCGGACGATCTCGCAGGCGGACGCTCGACGTTCATGGTGGAGATGAGCGAGGCCGCCTACATCCTGCATCGCGCGAGCGATCGCAGCCTCGTGCTGATCGACGAGATCGGCCGCGGCACCTCGACCTACGACGGCCTCGCCCTCGCATGGGCGATCGCGCATCGCCTCGGCGAGCGCAACCGCGCGTTCACGCTGTTTGCCACGCATTATTTCGAGCTGACCGCGCTGCCGTCCGAGCTGCCGGGTTGCGCGAACGTGCACTTCGACGCGAAGGAGCACCGCGAGGGCATCGTGTTCCTGCACGAGGTGGCGGACGGGCCTGCGAGCCGCAGCTTTGGCGTCCAGGTGGCGAAGCTCGCCGGCGTGCCGCCCGACACCGTGCGCCAGGCGCAGAAATATCTGCAGCGCATCGATCGCTTCTCGGTGCGCGACGGGCCGCAGGCGGAGCTCTTCGACGCCAGCGCGGCGGCCAGCGATGCGGCGGCCGCGCAGCCGCTGCTCGACGAGCTCGCCCGACTCGATCCCGACGCGCTGTCGCCACGCGACGCGCACGCCGCGCTCTACGCGCTCAAGAAGCTCGCGCGACGCGAATAGCGACGTTCAGTGATGGTGGCCGTGCGGCCCGTGCACGTGGCCGTGCTGGAGCTCTTCTGCGGTCGCGGGCCGCACGTCGAGCACCGTGGCGTCGAAGCGCAGCCGCTGTCCGGCGAGCTCGTGATTGCCGTCGAGCACGGCCTTGCCTTCCGCGATGCCGGTGACGCGCCACACCGTCTCGTTGCCCTCCTGCTCGGTGACGAGGTAGCCGCCGACCGCGACATCGGGCGGCAGCTGATCGACCGGCTCGACACGCATGAGCTCCGGATCGTAGTCGCCGAACGCGTCGACGGGGTCCAGCGTGACCGAGATGGAATCGCCGACCTTCTTGAAGTTCAGCGCCTCCTCGATCTTCGGGAAGATGCCGGAGTGGCCGCCGTGCAGATACGACAGCGGCTCGGGCGATTCCTCGAGCAGCTGGTTGCTCGCGTCGTACAGCTTGAAGCTGATGGTCACCACGCTGTTGGCAAAGACGTTCATTGGGGAGGCAGGCAGGAAGGGGGGAATTTGCCGCGCGCCGGGCGCGCGGCGAGGCGTGCACGCATTCTACGCCAGCACTGTCGCGCGGAGCCCGCCCGCTATACTCGATCGATGGCGCGCCGGACGAATTCCACGCTGCTCGGCGGCATGAGCGAGCGCCGGTTTCTCGCGCGCCACTGGCAGCGCCGCGCATTGCTCGTGCGCGGCGCGCTGCCCGGCTTCCAGGGCTTGTTCACACGGGCTTCCCTCTTCGCTCTCGCTTCGCGCGACGACGTCGAATCCCGCCTCGTCGTGCGTGACGGCAGCACCTACACGCTCGAGCACGGGCCGTTCACCGGGCGCGCGCTCCGCGCGCTGCCAGCCCGCGACTGGACCTTGCTGATCCAGGGGGTGAACCTCGTCGACCACGCCGCCGATGCGCTGCTGCGTCGCTTCGCGTTCATCGGCTATGCGCGCCTCGACGACGTGATGGCGAGCTACGCCGCGCCGGGCGGCGGCGTGGGGCCGCATTTCGATTCGTACGACGTGTTCCTGCTGCAGGCCTTCGGCCGCAGACGGTGGCGCTACGGCGCGCAATCGGACCTTTCGCTTCGACCCGGATTGCCGGTGAAGATCCTGCGTCGCTTCACGCCGCGGCACGACGCGGTGCTCGAAGCCGGTGACATGCTGTATCTGCCGCCGAACCATGCGCACGACGGCATTGCGCTCGACGCGTGCACGACGTATTCGATCGGCTTTCGCGCGCCGGCGCACCAGGAGCTGGTCGAGGCGTTCCTCGATCGACTGCGCGACACGCTGGTCGTCGACGGCCGCTATTCCGACCGCAACGCGCGTCCCGCGCCGCATCCCGCGCGGCTCGACCCCAAGCTGCTGCGCGCCCTCGCCGCGACGATCGCGCGTATTCGCTGGACCGGCGCCGACGTGCAGCGTTTCATCGGCTGCCATCTCACCGAGCCCAAGCCGCACGTGACCTTCACGCCGCGGTCCCCGATGACGCACCGCAGCTTCGCGGCGCGGGCGCGCCGTCACGGCTTGCGGCTCGACGTTCGCACGCAGCTGCTCTACGATGGGCGCAACGTGTTCATCAACGGTTCCGACGTGCAGCCGCCGCCGGATGCGCTTGGCGTGCTCGCGCAGCTCGGCGACGCGCGCGCGATCGGCGGTGAGGCGCTGCGTCGGGCGCCCGCGGCATCGATGGCGCTCCTGCACGAATGGCATGGTCATGGATACATCGAATTCGACGACTGACGCTGCGCCGGGACGCGAGTGGCGCGTCGAAAGCCTGGCCGAGCATGCGCAGGCGATCGACGCAGTGCTGCCCCTGGCGCGCCAGCGCATCCAGCTCTTCGACGTCGACCTGGCCCAAGGCGGCTGGAACACCGCGGCGCGCATCGACGCGCTGTCGCGCTTCCTGCGACGGCGCGATGCGCAACTGCAGGTCATCCTGCACGACACGCGCTGGCTCGAGGCCAGCGCGCCGCGATTCGTCGATCTGCTGCGCCAGTTCGGCGCAGGCATGACGGTGTACAAGACCGGCGCGGAGGCGCGCGGCGCGATGGACCCGCTGCTGATCGTGGACGAGCGGCACTACGTGCATCGCTTCCATATCGACCGTCCACGCGCCGCCGCTGCGGTCGACATGCCGCACGCGGCGCGGCCGCTGGTGCAGCGGTTCGAGGAAATCTGGGCCACGGGCGAGCCGGGCCTTGCCGGCACCGTGCTCGGACTCTGAGGGGCGGTGCGAGCGGTGGGGATCGGTTAGAATGGCGGGTCGTCCGCCGTGCCGCCGGCAACACGTGGCCCGCACCGTCTGCGCGCGACGCCCCTCCTAACCGCATCGAAGGAATTTCAACAATGAACAAGACGCTTCTTTTCGCCGCGTCGCTCGCGCTGGCCGTGACGGCCTGCAGCGACAACAAGTCCGCCTCGTCCACGACCCCCCCGGCCGCGCCTGTCACACCGGCGCCCGCGGCCGCGCCTGCTACGCCCGCCCCGGCCACGCCGGCGCCGAGCAGCGACGCCGCGAAGCCGGCGGACACTGCAGCGACGCCTGCCGCACCCGCCGCGGATGCCGCAAAGGATGCACCCAAGGACGCGGCCGCCGCGCCCGCGCCGGCCGACGCCAGCAAGGACGAATCGAAGGACAAGGACGCGCCCAAGAAGTAAGACGCCTCCCGCATCGCAGGGCCGGCCGCCTGGCCGGCCTTTTTCTTTGCGGTCGCCCGATCGTTTAGCATGGCGCTCATGTGCGAGGGTCACCGACTTCCATGACGGCCAAGGCTCGCATCAGCGACGTCGCTCGCCGGGCCCGCGTGTCGGTCGGCACGGTGTCGCACGTGTTGACCGGCAGCGCCAACGTGAGCGCGGCGCGGCGCGAGCGCGTGCTGAAGGCGATCGAGACGCTCGGCTACGTGCCGAACTTCCACGCGCAGGGTTTGCGCCGCGCGCTGTCGCGCGTCGTCGGCATCTGTTTTCCGCACGTCTCCACGTCGTACCTGAACACGCTCGCGGAGACATTCGAGGAGATCGCGTCGCGCGACGGATACGGCGTCATGCACGTGTTCAGCCGCCACGATTCCACCACCGAGCTCGACCGCATCAAGGAGCTGATCCGCTATCGGGTCGATGGTCTCATCCTGATGCCGAGCTCGACACCCAGGGCGGCGCTCGACTTCGCGTGCCGCAAAGCGGTTCCTCTGGTGATCGTCGACCGACCGACCGAGGACACGCGCTTCGATCAGATCATCATCGACAACCGCAAGGCGATGCGCGAAGTCGCACGCGAGCTCATCGAACGGGGGCACGATCGCATCGTGTTCGTATGCCTGTCGCGCAGCCGGCTCGTATCGCAGCATCGCATCGCGGGACTCGAGGCGGCGCGCCGCAACGCCGGCAAACGCATCGAGCTCGAGGTCATCGAATTCCAGAGTGACGAGGCATTCCTGCGCGACGAGCTGACGCGCGCGTTGCGCGGCGCGCATCCTCGCACCGCGATCGTCGTCAGCAACAGTCACCAGGCGTCGGTCGTGCTCGGCTTCCTGCGCGACCTCGCCGTCTCATGCCCGCGCGACGTGTCGATGGTGGCGTTCGACGACCCCGAGTGGTCGCGCCTGGTGACGCCACGCCTGTCGGTGGTGCGACAGCCCGCCGCGGCCATGGCGCAGGCTGCATGGGACCTCCTGATGCTGCGGGTGAACGACGCGGGCGACCCGATTCGCACCATCGCGCTCGAGCCCGCCATCGAGCTGCGCGAGTCGGTGGCGGATTTCCGCCGCGAAGGCGCCCGGCCCGCGCCCCCCGCGGACGGCGCGGGGCACGACGCGCCGAGCACGCGGACGACGCCACCCGACGGGCTTGCGTCGGTCGCGGGCAGCCGTGCGCGCCGCACTAGCGGCCGGCCGCCTCGCGCCGGCTGACCATCCTTCCTTGCCGTGGCTCCCCGACGCGTGCTAACGTCCGCGCTTTGAATTGATTCAAACGAGGCCGGCCTCGAGGGAGGAGCCGCAATGAACCCGCATCGCAGGACATGGCTGCGCATCGCAGCGCTCGCGCTCGTGAGCGTTGCGCTGCCGTCGCGCGCGCAGGCGTATCCCGATCACTTCATCAAGCTCGTGGTGCCTTTCGCGCCCGGCGGCGCCACGGACGTGCTGGGTCGCATCCTGGGCAAGCGCATGGGCGAGCTGCTGGGCCAGCCGATCGTGGTGGAGAACCACCCGGGCGCGGCCGGCACCATCGGCACCGAATTCGTCGCGCGCCAGCCGGCGGACGGCTACACCTTGCTGCTCATCAACGCGATCCCGCACACCGCGAGCCGGAAGCTGTATCCCAATCTCAAATACGATCCGGTGAAGAGCTTCACGCCGATCGGCGCGCTCGGCAGCAATCGCTACATCCTCGTCGTGAACGACGATCTGCCGGTGCGCGATCTCTCCCAGTTCATCGCGCTCGCGCGGTCGCAGCCCGGAACGCTGAATTACGGATCGGCGGGACTCGGCAGCGCGCCGCATCTCGCCATGGAGCTCTTCATGCGCGCCGCGAAGATCGAGCTCACGCACGTGCCCTATCAGGGCAGCGCGCCTGCGCTGACCGACGTAATGGCCGGCCGCGTGCAGGCGGCGATGGATAACATCGCCGCCGTGCCGCTCATCAAGGCAGGCAAGCTGCGCGCGCTCGCGATCACCGGCAAGACGCGCAGCGCCTCGTTCCCGGACCTGCCCACGTTCGCCGAGGCGGGCCTGCCCGCCTTCGACGTCACGGGCGCATGGGGCCTCGTCGCGCCCGCGGGCGTCCCCGAGCGCATCGTGGCGGTGCTCGACGACGCGCTCGCTCGCGCGGTGAGGGATCCTGCGGTGCACGACACGCTGGCGGCGCAAGGCATCGACCCGGAAGCGGCCTCCGCGCAGACGTTCGGCGCGACGCTCGTGCACGAATCGGAGAAATGGTCGCGCCTGATCGACGAGGCGAAGATCAAGCTGTGACGTCGCAGGACACGACAACGGCGCTCGCGACACGTCGCGCATTCGGCGACCTCGCGCCGCTGCTCGCGCCGCGCTCGGTCGCCGTCATCGGTGCATCGGATCGCGAAGGCAACCTCGGCGGCCTCGCCGTCCGCTTCCTGCGCAAGTTCGGCTTTCGCGGCCCGGTCTGGCCGGTCAACGCGGGACGGCGTGAAGTCGCAGGCCTGCCCTGCTTCGACAGCGTGCGCGATCTTCCCGGCGTGCCCGACCTCGCGATCGTTGCGCTGCCCGCTGAATCGGTCGAGGGCGTCATCGCCGAGTGCGGCGCAGCCGGCGTGCGCGGCGCCGTCGCCTGGGCCGGCGGCTTCGCCGAAGCCGGCCAGGAAGGCCGCGAACGCCAGCAGTCGCTCGCTCGCGCGTGCCGCGAGCACGCCGTCAAGCTGTGCGGCCCGAACTGCATCGGGGTCATCAACACCTCGATCGGCCTCACCGCGTCGTTCAGCTCGATGCTGCACGAGCACGAGCACCTGACCGCCGGCGCGGTGTCGATGGTGAGCCAGAGCGGCGGCATCGGCGTCATGGCGCATTCGCGCGCGCAGGCGCTCGGTCTCGGATTTCGCGTGACCGTGAGCTGCGGCAACGAAGCGGTGCTCGGCGTGGCCGACTTCGTGCGCGCGCTCGTCGACGACGACGGCACGCGCGTGATCGCGGTGTACACCGAGGGTCTCTCCGATGCCGACGCGTTCGTGACCGCGCTGGAGGAAGCGCGCGCACGCGGCAAGCCCGTCGTGGTGATGAAAGGCGGCGCGAGCGAGGCGAGCAGCCGCGCCGCGCTTGCACACACCGGCCGGCTCGCCGGTGCGGATCGCACGATCGACGCGGTCTTCCGCGAGCTCGCCGTCATCCGCGTCTTCTCGACCGAGGAGCTGCTCGACGTCGCGCTGCAGCTCGCCTCGCAGCGCGACGGCCAGCTTCCCGACGGCAACGCCTGTCTGATCACGTCCTTCGGCGGCGGCAGCGGCGTCATCTGCACCGATCAGTGCGTGCGCGAGGGGCTGACCGTGCCGGCGCTCGATGACGCAACGCGCGCGCGCGTCGAGCCGTTGCTGACACCGCTCAGCTCGGCGCTCAATCCCGTCGACTTCACGCCCGGCATGATGACCGTCGCGGCGCATCGGGCGAAGCTGCCGGCGGCGCTCGACGTGCTCGCGCATGCACCCGATGCGCACGCGTGGCTCTTCCTCGCCGCCGGCTTCGGACCGCTCGCACCTGCGCTCGTCGACATGATCGACGAGGTGCGTCGCGCGACCGACAAGCCGCTGCTGCTGACCTGGCAGGCGATGCCGGAGGACATCCCTCGAACGCTTGCGATGCGCGGGATCCATGTGTTTCGCGAGCATGCGCGTGCGGCGCGCACCGCGGGACATCTGGCGCGCCACGCACGCGACCTGCGGCGTCGCATTCGCCGTCGGCCGCACGCCACCGTCGAGTTCGACTGGTCGCGCTACGTGCCGTGCGACGCGCACGTCGTGTCCGAGCCCGTGGTCGCGGCGATTCTGGCGGCGGGCGACCTGCCCGTGGCGCCGGGCCGGCTCGCGCGCACGACCGAAGAAGCGATCGCCGCGGCCGAAGCGCTCGGCTATCCCGTCGCGATGAAGGGCATCACGCCGCGGGTGACGCATCGCGCGGCAGCCGGGCTGCTCACGCTCGGCGTGAAGTCGAACGACGAGGTGCGCGCGGCCGACGCTGCGCTGCGCGCCCGCGCCGCTGAACGCAACCTCGCGCTCGACGGTGTCTGGGTGCAGCGCATGGCGAGCGGCGGGGCCGAGCTGATCGTGACCGCCTTTCGCGATGCCGAATTCGGCGTGATCGTCGGCGTAGGTGTCGGCGGCGCCATGACGGAGATCGTCGACGACATGGCGCTCGCGCGCGCGCCGCTCGATCGCGACGGCGCGCTCGACCTGATCTCGACCTTGCGGACGCTGCAGCGACTGCCCGACTGGCTGTCCGAAGCGCAGCGCGGGTGCGCCGCGGACTTCGCGGCACGCTTCTCGGCGCTCGCCGCCAGCGCGCCCTGGCAGCGCTTCACCCTCGAAGTCAATCCGCTGAAGCTCGGCCGCGACGATGCCGCGGCCGTCGACGGGCTTCTCATCATCGACTGAAACAGTCCGGAGTCTCCATGCCCCGCTACGAATCGCCTTACGATCCCGCCGCCGCGCCCAGGAATCTCGAGCACGTGATCTACGAGAAGAAGGGCCACGTCGCCTACGTGACCATCAATCGTCCGGACGTGCTGAACGCGCTGCACTCGTACGCCTACGCGGAGCTTCGCGCGTGCTGGCGCGACATGGCGCTCGATCCCGATGTCTATTGCGGCATCCTGACGGGCGCCGGCAAGGCGTTCTGCGCCGGCCGCGACGTCAAGTTCCTCGCCGAGCATCAGGCGAAAGGCATCCGCACGCCGCACGAGGATCCGAACAATCCGCTGTTCCATTGGGGCGGCGGCGGCAAGCCGAGCGACGTCAATCTCGAGAAGCCGCTGATCGCCGCCATCAACGGCCTCGCCGTCGGTGTCGGCCTCTCGCTCGCGCTCGAATGCCAATTGCGGGTGATGGCCGACGACGCGTGGATCGGCGATACGCACACCCGGATCGGCAGGCTCGGCTCCGCGCACAATCTCTACGAGATGCTGCCGCGCACGACGGCCGCCTACCTCACGCTGTGCAACGGGCGCCTCACCGCGCAGGCATGCCTGCAGCAGGCGATCGTCAACCAGGTCGTTCCGCGCACCGAGCTCATGGGCTCCGCCGAGTCGCTCGCTGCGATGATCTGCGAAAGCTCCCCGCTGGCCGTGCAGGCCGCGGTGCGGCTGTATCGCCTGACGGCGGCGTTCCCCCCGGCGCTCGCGGCCTACGCGCGGCAACTCGACCAGGAGACCGCCGAGAGCGAGGATGGCGCGGAGGGTGCGCGGGCGTTCAAGGAAAAGCGCACCCCGGTGTGGAAGCTGCGCTGAGGCCATCATGCGAATCGCGCTCGCAGTCACCCGCATCGTCGCCGCCGCGCTGTTGTGCGCCTTCGCGCTCGCCGCGCACGCGGAGTATCCCGATCACGCCGTCAAGGCCATCGTGCCGTTCCCGGCCGGCGGCGGCACCGACGTGTTCGCTCGCGTCGCCGCGCAGCAGCTCGCGCAGCAGCTCGGCCAGCCGGTGGTGGTCGAGAACAAGGGCGGCGCCGACGGCAACATCGGCATGGACAACGCCGCCAAATCGGCGCCGGACGGCTACACGATCCTGTTCAACTCCAGCGCGGCGACGGTGAACCCGGTGATGTACCGGAACCTGCGCTTCGATCCCGAGCACGACCTCAAGCCGGTCGCCATCCTGTGCGAGTACTACAACCTGATCATCGTGAACCCGGAGAAGATGCCGGTGAAGACGCTCGCCGAGTTCGTCGACCTCCTGCACCGCAATCCGGGCAAGTACAACTTCGCCGCCAACGGCGCGCGCCTCGGGATCGAGCTCTTCAAGATGCAGGCCAACGTCGACGTGACCGTCGTACCGTATCGCGGCGCGAGCGACGCCATCACGGGTCTCCTGCGCGGCGAGTCGGATTTCATGATCGTCAACGCGCCGGGGCTCACGCAGCACATCGCCTCCGGCAAGCTGCGCGCCATCGCGGTCACCGCGCCGCAGCGGCAACCCGACTTCCCCGACGTTCCGACCACGCGCGAAGCGGGCATGCCCGACTATACGTACAGCAGCTTCTTCGCCGCCTACGTCCCGGCCGCGACGCCGGTCGACGTCGTGCGCAAGCTCAATGGCGCGCTCAACGCGGTCACGTCCAAGCCCGAAGTCGTTGCGCAGTTCCGCGCCAATGGAGCGACCGCGGTACAGAGCACGCCCGAGGCCGCCGTGCAGCGCTACCTCGGCGACATCGCCCGCTATCGCGACATCGTGGTGCGCGCGAAGATCCCGCCCGTCGATTGACGGCGAGCGCTCGCGGCAGCCGGTGCTATTCTGGCTTGCATGCGAGCGCACGCGGTCATCGCCGGTTTCATCGCCATCGCGGCGTCAATGGCGCCGATCACGTGCGTGGCCGCGGGTGCGGATTCGGGCAACGCGCCCGCGATCGTCATGGGCGTACGCATCGACGCGCTGCTTGCCGAGATGGGAACCGACGCGGGCCAGCGCATGCGCACGGGCCTTGCAGCGCTGCGGCGCAACGATCTCGCCGCCGCGGAGCGCGAGTTTCGCGCGGCCGCGCAGTCCGCGCCTGACTCGGCGGCGCCGCTGCTCGCGCTCGCGGACATCGCGGTGCGTCGCGGGGACCATGGCGAGGCGCTGCTCCGCATCCAGCAGGCCGTGAAGCTCGCGCCGCGCGCATCGACCGTCTACGCGGCGGAAGCGCGCCTGCGCACGAGCAAGAAGGACTACCTCGGTGCGATCGAGTCGCTGGACAAGGCGCTCGCACTCGAGCCCGGTTCGGCCAAGCTTCACGTCGACAAGGGCGAGATCTACGCCATGGGCCTGCGCGACAGCGCCGCAGCACAGGCCGAGTACCGCGCGGCGCTCGCCGTCGATCCCGGCAGCGCGCCAGCGCACTTCGCGCTCGGCGTGTCGCTCGAGCAGGAGAAGCGCTACGCCGAAGCGCAGGCCGAGCTCGCGCGCGCGACCGAGCTCGCGCCGGACGACACCGCCGCCTGGGTCGCGCTCGGCGCAGCCCGCGCCGGCGCCGGAGACCGGGCGAACGCCCTCGCGGCGTACGACACGGCGCTGAAGCTCGCGCCGACCCTGTGGACGGCGCACGCGGGGCGCGCCGACGTCCTCGACGGCGAGGGACGGATCGACGACGCCATCGCGTCGTACGAGCAAGCGCTGAAGACCACACCCCAGAAAGCGCGCGTGCTCACGCAGATCGGGTCGCTGCAGCAGCGCGCGCAGCGCAGCGCCGATGCCGAGCGCAGTTATCGCGCCGCGCTCGCCATCGAGCCGCGCAACGTCATCGCGGCCAACAATCTCGCCTTCCTGCTCGCCGACGCGCGTCGCGACCTCGATGAAGCGCTGCGTCTCGCCAACGTCGTCATCCAGGGCGTCCCGCCGTCCGCCGACTACGCGTGGGACACGCTCGCCTGGGTGCAGCGCGCGCGCGGGCAGCTGGCCGAGGCGGCGAGGATCCTGGAGCCGATCGCCGCACGCACGCGCTCACCTGCGCACATCTATCACCTCGGTGTCGTGTACGCCGACATGGGACGCAAGCAGGACGCGCTCGCCATGTTCGACAAGGCGCTGCGCATCGACCCCGGCTATGCGCCGGCGGCGGACGCGCGCAGGAAGCTCGCCCCGGCGAGCTGACGCCGCTACAGCGGCACGCCGATGCGGCGCGCCACCTCGCGATAGTGCTCGATGACCTCGCCCAGGTCGCGACGGAAGCGGTCCTTGTCGAGCTTCTCACCGGTCTTCGCGTCCCACAGCCTGCAGCCGTCGGGCGTGAACTCGTCGCCGAGCACGAGCGCGCCCTTGGGATCGTCGAGCGGATGGCCGAACTCGAGCTTGTAGTCGACGAGGTCGATGCCGGCGTTGGCGAAGAGCGGCTTCAGGATCGAGTTCACGCGATGCGTGATCTCGCGCATCTCGGCGATCTCGCCGGCGCTCGCCCAGCCGAGCACGCGGATGTGATCGTCGTTGCACAGGGGATCGTGCAGCGCGTCGCTCTTCAGGAAGAACTCGAAGATCGGCTCGGGAAGGCGCCGCCCTTCCTCGATGCCGTAGCGCTTGGCCATGGAGCCGGCGCAGACGTTGCGCACGACGCACTCGACCGGCACCATCTTCATTGCCTTGACCACGGATTCGCGCTCGTTCACGAGGCGCAGGAAGTGCGTCGGCACGCCCGCCGCGGCGAGCTTGCCCATGACGAACGCGTTGATGCGGTTGTTGGTCTCGCCCTTTTGCGCGAGCTGCGCGAGCTTCACGCCGTCGAACGCCGACACGTCGTCGCGGTAGTGCATGACGAGCACGTTCGGATCGTCGGTGGCGTACACCGTCTTCGCCTTGCCGCGGTAGACCTCCTGACGCTTTTCCATCGCCGCTCCTCGCCTGTCGCTAAAGCATGCGCCAATCGAACCCGGTCGCCTGGTCCGCCACGCCGATCCAGTCCGCGCTGCAATTCAGCGCGCCGGCGAGCGCGGCCCGCGCGCGCTCGGGCGTGTTGTTCTGCTGCGAGAGGTGCGCCGCCACGATGTGCTTCAGGCGCGTGTTGTCGAGCGAGCCCAGCAGGGCCGCCGCACCCTCGTTGCAAAGATGCCCGTACCGCCCCGCGATGCGCTGCTTCAGCGAGTACGGATAGTCGCTGTACGCCAGCATCTCGGCGTCGTGGTTGCATTCGAGCACCAGTGCGTCACACCCGCTGAGGCTCGCCTGCACGTAGCGCGTGCTGCTGCCGATGTCGGTCAGCACGCCGACGCGATGCACGCCGTCGCCGACCACGAACTGCACCGGCTCGCGCGCGTCGTGCGGCACCGGGAAAGGCTGGACCATGAGGTCGCCGATGGCGAACGAGTCGTGGCTGTCGAAGCCGTATACGCGGTCCATCTCGGCGAAGCGCTCTCCGATCACCTGCAGCGTGCCGAACGTGATGTACACCGCGATGCCGTATTTGGTGGCGAACGCCGGCACGCCGCCCACGTGATCGGTGTGCTCGTGGGTGACCAGGATCGCGGCAAGCGATTCGGGCTCGATGCCGAGGCGCGCGAGCCGCGACGCCGTGTCCTTCACGCCGAAGCCGCAATCGATCAGGATGCGGGTGTCGCCCGATTCGACGACGAGGCCGTTGCCTTCGCTGCCGCTGCCGATGGAGGCGAAGCGCACGTGCGGCGCTACTTGAGCTGGTCCTTGAGCAGCGCGAGGATCTTCTCGCCGTTCTGCGACTTCTCCGGCTGGCCGGTATTGTCCTGCACGCTGACCACGCTGTTCGGCGCGACCTCGACCACCTTGATGCGGTACTGCTCCGGCTTGTCCTTGTCGTCGGTCTTCCAGAACATGAGCTTGGCGAGCCAGCTCTTCTCGCGGTCCTTTTTCGTCATGTCGCCTTCGGGATCGGCGTAGCGAACGTAATAAAGCCCGCTCGATCGGTCGCGATCGACCACGGTGAAGCCGCTGCGGTCGAGCGCGACGCCTACGCGCCGCCACGCGCGATCGAACGGATCGTCGACGTAGAGCTTGGCGCCATCGACGCCCTTCTCCAGGCGCGCGTGCTCGGGGCCGCCGGCGCTTGCCGTCGCCACCACCGCGCCCGCCGTCGGCTCCGCTGCCGCGGTCACGGTCGGTGCGCCAAAGCGCAGCATCAGACGCGTCAGCATTTCCGCCTCGAGGTTGGGATCCGGCTTGCCGGGCGCCCACTGCCATCCCATGCCGCCGCGGCTGTCGGCGACGGTGGGAACCTGCTCCATGCCGCGATGCGAGATGTAGATCTCGGTGGTGCCGGGCTCGGCGCCGCGCTCGATGCGCGTGTGGAATTTGTCGCGCTTGTAGGTGCTCTGGAAAATGTCGATGTACTTGCCGATCGTCTGGCGCACGACGTCCTGCGGAATGTCGGCGCGGTTCTCGGCCCAGTCGGTCTCCATCACGCCGAGCGGCGCATCTTCCTTGGCGATGACGAAGCCCATGTCGCTCCAGAACTGCCGCACCACCTTCCAGGCCTGATCGGGCGATGCCTTGACCACGAGCCACCGCTCGTTGCCGGCTCGCGCGATGTGCGCCTCGGGATTGGTCGGCAGCAGATCGGCCTGCTTCGGCCGGGACGCGTCGCGCGCCGCGAGGCCGGACGCGGTCGTGACGGTATAGCGGTCGTCGTACGTCGGCGTCGAAAGATCGGGCGGCAGTTCGAGGGAGGGGGCCGACCCGGTCGACTTGTAATCGATGCGCTTCGACAGCGAGCTGAGATTCATGGACTCGCAGCCGGCGAGCACGAGCGAGACGAGGATGAGCGCGACCACCGGCCGCAGGCACCAGAACACTGCTTTCATCGGTACTACCTCAGTTGACGAGACCGGCCTCGCGCATTGCAGTGCGGACCGTATCGTGATGTTGCGCCGCCAGCGGTGTGAGCGGCAATCGCAGATCGGGATGGATCAGGCCGAGCTGGGACATCGCCCATTTGACCGGTATCGGATTCGCCTCGACGAACAGCTTGGAATGGAGCGGCATCAGCTTCTGGTTGATCGCGCGCGCCGTCGCGACGTCGCCGCGCAGCGCCGCGTCGCACATGTCCGCCATCTGCCTTGGCGCGACGTTCGCGGTGACCGAGATCACGCCGTGGCCGCCGAGCAGGATGTAAGGCAGCGCCGTGTCGTCGTTGCCCGAGTACAGCGCGAACGGCTTGCCCTTCGGCAAGCGGCGGACGAGATCGACGTGCCGCACGAGATCGGACGTCGCATCCTTGATGCCGACCACGTTCGGAAGCTCTGCGAGGCGCAGCACCGTCTCGTTCGACAGATCGGCCACCGTGCGTCCGGGCACGTTGTACAGCAGCACCGGCAAGCCGACCTCGGCGATCGCGCGGAAATGCCGGTAGAGGCCTTCCTGCGACGGCTTGTTGTAGTACGGCACGACCGACAGGCACTGCGTGGCACCGACTTCCTTCGCGTACGCGGTGAGCTCGATGGCTTCCGCCGTGGCATTCGCCCCCGTGCCCGCGATCACCGCGATGCGACCCGCCGCCTGCTCGATCGCCGTGCGAATGAGCAGCCGGTGCTCCTCGACGTCGACCGTGGGCGATTCGCCGGTCGTGCCGACGATCACGATGCCGCGGGTGCCGTTGGCGGCGTGGAAGTCGATGAGTCGGCCGAGTGCGGGGAGGTCGAGCTCGCCGCCTGGCTGCAGGGGCGTCGCAATCGCGACGATACTTCCCGTGAGCATTGCTTGCGGAACCGGGGAAAGCGGCGATTCTACCCGATCCCCATCGATTTCCCCGACTCCGCAGGTGAACGAGCGCGCGGCCTGAGGGAGATGCAGCCTACAACGGCGGCGGCCAGGGATATGCGCCGCCGACCGCGGCGAGGCGCTGCACGACCGCGGTGCGGCCGCGCATCCGCGCCATGCCCTGCTCGAACGCGATCACGATCAGCGGCGGCGCCTGGTTGGCGAGCGCAAGCAATTCGCCGGGTGCGAGCAGGAACGCGGGGTTCGACGGGCGGCCGTGCGCTTCGTTGCCTTGCGCGAAGGTTTCATACAGCAGCAGGCCGGCGGCACCGAGCGCGCCGCGCAGCGTGGGCAGCAGCGGCCGGTGCAGGTAGTTCGTGACGACGATGGCATCGAACCGCGTATCCGCGAACGGCCACGGCCCGGCCTCGAGATCGGCCACGCGCGTGGTGATGCGCTCGACGCCGTCGAGCGACGCGAGGGCTGCCGCATCGCGGTCCACGGCCGTCACGCGCGCGCCGCGCGCCGCGAGGAACCGGGCGTGGCGTCCCGCGCCGGAAGCGACGTCGAGCACGCGCGCGTCGCGCGCGATGAGCCGCGCGAAGCGGCGCACCCAGTCCGAGGGCTGCACGTCGTGAGGGTCGTCCGCATGTTTCGCGTCGCCTCGCGCGCCCGCGGCGCCTCTTTGGCCAGCACCGACCGCACCCCGGCGGGGCGGTCCGCCCGCGCTCAAGCCGCCGCTCCACGATGCGGGGCGCGACGCGGCGAGCGCGCGCGGCGCTGCGCGCCCGCGGCGGCGCCATCCACCATCGCCGCGCGCTCCTCCTTCGCCTCGTCCGCGAGCCAGCGGACGAACGCGTCGACGTCGGGACGCTCCCCGGCAGCGGGCGCGACGATCGCGTAGTAGCCGCGCGCGCTGTCGTAGCGCTTGGCGAAGGGCGCGACCAGGCGTCCGTCGCGCAGGTGCTCCGCGATCATGGGAATGCGTCCGAGTGCCACGCCTTGCGCACCGACGGCGGCCTGGATCACCTGGTCATAGAGACGAAAGCGCAGCGTGCCCGCGGGCTTCAGACCCGGTGCGCCGTTGGAGTTGAGCCATGACGGCCAGTTGAGCCACGGCATGTGGCCCTCGGGATCGTCGAGGTGCAGAAGGACATGCTGCGCGAGGTCGGCGGGGGTGTCGAGGCGCACGCGGCCGTCACGCAGCAACGCGGGGCTCGCGACGGGCATCATGCGCTCGCCGAACAGCCGCACTGCGCCCTCGGGCGCGAGACCCTCGGGAAGGTAGCGAATCGCGATGTCGACGTCGCCGCGCCCGAGATCGACGACGCGATCGTCCGCGGAGACGTAGACCTCCACGTCGGGGTGGCGAACGCGAAAGCGCGTGAGCCGCGGAATGATCCAAAGCGATGCGAACGACACCGTCGTCGACACCACGAGGCCGGGGGTGCGCGCGATGCCGCGCACGTTCTCGGTCGCGGACGCCAGCGCGGCGAGCGCGGCGGCCACGTCGCGATGAAACGCCGCGCCGGCCGGCGTCAGCGCGAGCGCGCGATGCCGCCTCTCGAAGAGCGCGAGGCCGAGCGCATCCTCCAGCGACTTGATCTGCCGCGACAGCGCCGACTGCGTGAGGAACAGCTCCTCGGCGGCCAGGGTGAACGACAACCGCCGCCCCGCCGCCTCGAAGCCGCGCAGGAAGTCGAGTGACGGCAGGGTGCGGAGGATCTTATGCATTCCTGTGGCTCATGCAGAACATTCCCAATGGCCGTTTGAGTCGCGCGCGTCCGCCGCCGATACTTCGCTCATGGGACGTCGTGCGGATGGGCAGGCGCGGCAAGGCGCCCGGACCGCCGCTCGATGAATTCTACGCATGTTAACGGAGGTTGACCATGGCCTGCTTCGAATCCTCGACGGTCATCGATATGGAGCCCCGCGAGGCGATCACCCTGCACAACGTGCGCGGCGCCACGCTCCGCGTGACGCGCGGCACGCTCTGGCTCACGCAGGAGAACGATCGCAACGACGTCGTGCTGCGCACCGGCGACAACTGGGTCGTCGAGCGCGACGGCGCCACCGTGATGGAGGCTCAGGACGACACGGTCGTCTGCGTGATCGGCCGCCCGCTCGGTGCCGAAGCGCTGGGCGCGCGGACGCATCAGCCGCGCACCACCGGCTGGCGCGAGCGCCTCGCCGCGCTCGTGAGTCGCCCCCGGTACGTTCCCTTCTATTGAGAGGACTCGGTCATGCCGCTCGTCACGCTCACCCTGCGCCGCCCTCGCGACGCCACGTTCAAGCGCGCGGTGCTCGACGAGGTGCATCGCGCGCTCGTCGAAGCCGGCGTCCCGCCGGCCGACCGGTTCCAGCGCGTGATCACGCTCGCCGACGACGATGCGAACATCGATCTACGCTACCCCGACCTCGGTTCGGATCGCGACCGTGACTTCCTGCTGGTCGAGGTCGTGTGGTCCGTGGGCCGAAGCGTGAAGGTGAAGCGCAAGGTCGTCGAAACGATGGTCGCGGGCCTCGCGCGCGCGGTCGGCGCCCGCCCGGACAACGTCATGGTCGTGTTGCAGGAAACCGCGTGGGAGAACTGGTCCTTCGGCGGCGGCCGCGTCCTGCACGCATGAGGTCGCGACGATGCGAGTCACCGTGACATACATCGGAGGTCCCACCGCGCTGATCGAGATCGGCGGCCTGCGCCTTCTCACCGATCCGACGTTCGATCCCGCCGGCACCGACTACGCGTTCAAGCTGTACACGCTGCGCAAGCTGTCGGCACCCGCGCTGGACGTGAACGACCTCGGCCGCATCGACGCGGTGCTCCTCAGTCACGACCACCACGCCGACAATCTCGACGGCAGCGGCCGCGCCCTGGTTGCGCGCGTGCCGCATGTGCTCACGACAGTAGCGGGCGCCGCCCGCCTGGACGAGCGGGCGGTGGGTCTCGCGCCCTGGCAGCGGTACGCATCGCCCATGCCCGACGGCGACGTGCTGGAGATCACGGCAACGCCGGCGCGTCACGGTCCGGTCGATGGCGACCGCGGCCCGGTCGTCGGCTTCGCGCTGCAGACGTCGCGCGGCGGGCAGTCGGTATACGTCTCGGGCGACACGGTCTGGTACGAGGGCGTGGCGCAGGTCGCGCGCCGCCTTCCGGTCGGCCTGGCCCTCCTGTTCATGGGCGCTGCGCGGGTTCACGAGGTGGGACCTGCGCACCTCACGTTCACCGCCACCGAGGCGGTCGCGGCGGCGCGCACTTTCGGCGATGCACCGATCGTCCCGCTGCACTACGAAGGCTGGGCGCATTTCTCGGAAACGCGCGACGACGTCGACGCCGCGTTCTCGGCCGCCGGCCTGCGTGATCGGCTCGCGTGGCTCGCGCCCGGTATACCGCGTACGTTCGACCTGGTCACCTCGCGCTCGCGATTGCGGAACACGGCGCGAAGCGCACCCGTCCAATCCAGTATCGAGACAACACGGAGTCGTATATGAAAACTCGACGTTGGCAGGACTGGGTGAATCTTCTTCTCGGTGTCTGGCTGTTCCTGTCGCCTTGGCTCCTCAGCTACACGGGCGCTTCGATGACCGCGTCATGGAACGCGTGGATCCTCGGCGTAGCGCTGGTGGTGTTTTCGGCGATCGCGGTATCGGTGCCGCGGATGTGGGAGGAGATCATCAACCTCCTCATCGGCATCTGGATGGTCATCTCGCCGTGGCTGCTGCGCTTCAGCGGCGTGAGCCGCACGGCGGAGACGAACGCCGTGATCGTCGGCATCATCGCGATCGTGCTCGCAGCCTGGGCGATGATGCTGTCGCGGCATGAGCCGGCGCACGTGACGCAGCCCTAGCAGAAAACCTCGAGCCGCCCTCCTCCCGCACGGGAGGGCGGCTCGGGTGCGTCGCTAAGCCGCCTCGGTGGCCGCGGGCTTGTGCTTTGCCGACGCTGACTTCGACACGTCATCCGGCTGGGTGAACACGATCTCACCCAGCGTTGCGCTCACCTTCACGGTGTCCCCGGCGCCGTAGCGGCCGGCGAGGATCTCGCGCGCGAGCGGGTTCTCGATCTGCTGCTGGATCGCGCGCTTCAGCGGTCGCGCGCCATATACCGGATCGAAGCCCGCCGAGGCGACCGCCTTCAGCGCCGCATCGTCGAATTCGACGCGGATGTCCATCTTCGCGAGGCGCTGCTCGAGGCTGCGCAGCTGGATGCGCGCGATGTTCGCGATCTGCGCTTCGTCGAGCGGATGGAACACGACGATCTCGTCGATGCGGTTCACGAACTCGGGTCGGAACGAGGTCTTCACCTCGGCCATCACCGCGACCTTGATCACTGCCATGTCGCTGCCGGCGTCGGTCATCTGCTGGATGCGCTGCGACGCGAGGTTGGACGTCATGATGATGACCGTGTTGCGGAAATCGACCGTGCGGCCCTGCCCGTCGGTCAGGCGTCCGTCGTCGAGCACCTGGAGGAGCACGTTGAACACGTCCGGATGCGCCTTCTCGATCTCGTCGAACAGGATGACGCTGTACGGCTTGCGGCGCACGGCCTCGGTGAGATAGCCGCCTTCCTCGTAGCCGACGTAGCCCGGCGGCGCGCCGATCATGCGCGCGACCGAGTGCTTTTCCATGAACTCCGACATGTCGATGCGGATCATCGCCTGCTCGGTGTCGAAGAGGAATTCCGCGAGCGCCTTGGAGAGCTCGGTCTTGCCCACACCCGTGGGCCCGAGGAACAGGAAAGAGCCGTACGGCCGGTTCGGGTCGGATAGGCCCGAGCGCGAGCGGCGGATCGCGTCGGCGACGAGGCGAACCGCCTCGTCCTGGCCGACCACGCGCTTGTGCAGCGCGTCCTCCATGTGGAGCAGTTTGTCGCGCTCGCCCTGCATCATCTTGGACACGGGGATGCCGGTGGCGCGCGAAACGACCTCGGCGATCTCCTCCGCGCCGACCTGCGTGCGCAGCAGCTGCGGCTTCTTCTGCTCCTCCTTCGCGAGCTTGCTGTCGACCTGCCTGAGCTGCGATTCCAGCTGCGGCAGCTTGCCGTACTGGAGCTCGCTCATCTTTTGCCAGTCGCCCTTGCGCCGCGCTTCCTCCATTTGCAGCTTGATCCGGTCGATCTCTTCCTTGATGTGCGCGGCGCCCGCGACCTGCGCCTTCTCGGCCTTCCAGACCTCGTCGAGGTCGGCGTACTCGCGCTCGAGGCGCGCGATCTCCTCCTCGATGGCGGCGAGGCGCTTGCGCGAGCCCTCGTCGGTTTCCTTCTTGACGGCCTCGCGCTCGATCTTGAGCTGGATCATGCGACGGTCGAGGCGATCCATCGCCTCCGGCTTGGAGTCGATCTCCATCTTGATGCGCGCGGCCGCTTCGTCGATGAGGTCGATCGCCTTGTCGGGCAGGAAGCGGTCGGTGATGTAGCGATGCGACAGCTCGGCCGCGGCGACGATCGCCGGGTCGGTGATGTCGACGCCGTGGTGGATTTCGTAGCGCTCCTGCAGTCCGCGCAGGATCGCGATGGTGGCCTCGACCGACGGCTCGTCGACGAGCACCTTCTGGAAGCGCCGCTCGAGCGCGGCGTCCTTCTCGATGTACTTGCGATATTCGTCGAGCGTGGTCGCGCCGACGCAATGGAGCTCGCCGCGCGCGAGCGCGGGCTTCAGCATGTTGCCCGCGTCGATCGCGCCCTCGGCCTTGCCGGCGCCGACCATGGTGTGCAACTCGTCGATGAACACGATCGTCTTGCCGGCGTCCTGCGCGATGTCCTTCAGCACGGCCTTGAGGCGTTCCTCGAACTCGCCGCGGTACTTGGCGCCCGCGAGGAGCGCCGCCATGTCGAGCGACAGCACGCGCTTGTTCTTGAGCGTCTCCGGCACCTCGCCGTTGACGATGCGCTGGGCGAGCCCTTCGACGATCGCCGTCTTGCCCACGCCGGGCTCGCCGATCAATACGGGGTTGTTCTTGGTGCGGCGCTGGAGGATCTGGATGGTGCGGCGGATCTCGTCGTCGCGGCCGATCACCGGGTCGAGCTTGCCGGAGCGCGCACGCTCGGTGAGATCGAGCGTGTACTTCTCGAGCGCGCCGCGCTGCCCTTCGCTTTCGGCGTTCTCCACCCTGGCCCCGCCGCGCACGGCGTCGATGGCGGCCTCGAGCGCGCCGCGGTCGAGCCCGGCGTCCTTCAGGATGCGGCCGGTCTCGCCCTTGTCCTGGGTGAGCGCGAGCAGGAACATCTCGCTCGCGATGAACTGGTCGCCCTTCTTCTGGGCTTCCTTGTCGGTGAGGTTGAGCAGGTTGTTGAGGTCGCGCGAGACCGAGATCTCGCCGCCGGTTCCCTCCACCTTGGGCAGGCGCTCGATCGATTGCTTGAGTGCCTGCTGCGCGCGCGGCACCTGGACCCCGGCGCGGGCGAGGATCGACGCCGTTCCGCCGTCCTCCTGCGCGAGCAGCGCCGCGAGCAGATGCTGGGGCTCGATGAAGCCGTTGTCGTTGCCGATCGCCAGGCTCTGGGCATCGGCCAGCGCCTGCTGGAATTTGGTCGTCAGCTTGTCGAAGCGCATGGTGTTTGAATTCGTCGTGGGTTCGAGTGACTTAGCTCAGGTGGGGCTTAACCTTACGGCTTCAAGGGATTTGACGCCGCGAACGGCGTATTCGGCGTGCCGCAGGACCCAACGATTGCCCGCGCAGCCGGTCTTTTCACGACCGGAACCGCGACGTGCTGCCGCGTACCGCATGCTACGCTCCGTCTGACCGCCATGACGCACCCTGAAACGCCCGACGATGCATCCGCGCCGCGACGCGCGAGCCTGGGGCAGGTGATCTCGGCAGTCCTCTGGAGCTTCTTCGGCGTACGCAGGCGCGACGCCATGAACCGCGACGCCGGCACCATCCGGCCCTGGCAGGTGATCGCCGTCGGCATTGCGTTCGCCGCCCTGTTCGTGCTGGCCCTCATCACCATCGTGCGCATCATCATCGCGCACGCCACATGAAGCGGATCGCCGCCTTCGCGCTCGCCGGGCTGCTGGCGTCCGCGTGCGCTTGGGCGCAAGGCACCGATGAGCCGTCCCAGCCGCCGCCTCCGGCGGCCGCGCCGCCAGCCGCCGCGTCGGTTCCGCTGTCGTCCACCGCCGAGGCGGTGTACTCCGACGCCCGCCCTCGCTTGCTCCAGGTGCGCACGCTGGTGCAGTCGGCCGGCGGGCAGGCCACGCTTGGCTCGGCGTTCCTGGTGAGCGCCGACGGCCTTGCGCTCACCAATTACCACGTGGTCTCGCAGTACGCGCTCGAGCCGTCGACGTATCGCCTCGAATATCTTGCGCCCGACGGCACGAGCGGGCCGCTCAAACTGTACGCCATCGACGTCGCGAACGACCTCGCGGTTGTGCAGCTCGACCGCAGCAGCCTGCCCTACTTCACGTTTGACGAGCGCGCCGTGAAGGGCGATCTCCCGAAGGGCGAGCGTCTCTTCGCGATGGGCAACCCGCTCGACCTCGGCTTCACCATCGTCGAGGGCACCTACAACGGGCTCGTCGACAAGAGCTACAACGAGCGCATCCATTTCTCCGGCGCGCTCAACCCCGGTATGAGCGGGGGTCCCACGGTCACCACGGGAGGGCGCGTGGCAGGAGTGAACGTGGCGAAGCAGATCGGCGGCGATCTCGTGAGCTTCCTCGTGCCGGCACGCCACGCCGCCGCGCTGCTGGCCCGCGCGCGGACCAACGGCCCCATGACGCCCGAGAGCGCACGCGCGGAGATCGGGCACCAGCTCGCGAGCTGGCAGACGGCGCTGTATGCAGCGCTCGCGGCACGCGGATTCCGCACCGCCACGTTCGGGCCTTACGCGGTGCCCGAAAGCGCCGCGACCTGGTTCTCGTGCTGGTCGCGCACCAACGCCGGCGAGACCCCCAAGCCGCGCGCGATCGCGGACCAGACGAGCTGCAGCACGCAGGCGTCGCTGTTCGTCGCGGGCGACCTCGACACGGGTGCGATCGATCTCGCGCACGCGTACGTGCGCAGCGTGGACCTCAACGCATTCCAGTTCGCGACCTTCGTGTCCGACCTCTATCGCTATGAAGGTTTCAGCGGCCGGCGCAAGCGCCTGACGCCGGCACGATGCCAGGAGGATTTCGTACGCGCGGACGATCCCACCGCCCGGCCGATGCTCCGGGTGGTGTGGTGCGCGCGCGCGTATCGCGACTTCGAGGGCATCTACGACGTCGTGGTCAGCGCCGTGACGCAGGACCGCGCACGCGAAGCGCTGGTGTCGCGCCTGTCCATGCGCGGCGCGTCCTGGGACAACGCGCAGGCGCTCGCCCGGGAGTTCCTCGGCTCCATCGGCTTCGCGTCGGCGCCATGATGTGGATCGAGGTCCTGTCGCGGCATCACGAGGTGGTCGGTCGCTACCGCGCCGGCGACGAGGCGCGCATCGGCCGCGCGTACGACAACGACGTCGTGCTCGACGATCCGTTCGTCGCGCCGCACCACGTGCGCATCGCGCGCGACGAGACAGGGGCGCTCGTCGCCGAGGATCTCGGCAGCGTCAACGGCCTCTACACGACCGAATCCAACGCGCGCGTCGCGCGCGTACCCCTCGACGGACAGGCCATCCTGCGCGTGGGCCGCACGCTGCTCCGCGTGCGCGCACCGGAGTTCGCGGTCGGGCCCGAGCGCGCCGTCGGCCCGGTCGCGCGCGTGTGGCCCGTCATCGCGGCGCTGTCGGTGACGGTGATCGTCCTGTCGGCCCTGACGCTGTGGCTGAACGAGACGCACGAGCCGCAGCCATCGCGCTATTTCCTTCCGCTGCTCGGCGTCGTCATCGTCGTGCTGGTGTGGACCACCGGCTGGACGGTGCTGTCGCGCATCTTCACCGGCGTGGCGCATTTCGACCTGCACCTGCTGATCGCACTCTGCGGGCTGCTCGCCTTCTTCGCGTTCGACGAGCTGGCCGACTACGGGTCGTTCGCGCTCTCCTCGCGCGGGCTCGCGGACTATGCGTACGTGGGCAACTGGATCCTGTTCGCGATGCTGTGCTTCGTGCACCTGCGCGCGATGGGACCGCGGCGCGGCCCGCTCAAGGCGGGCGTGGTCGCGGCGATCGCGGCGGCGGCCATCGCGGCGCAGTCGGTCTCGCGCTCCGACGAATCCTCGACGGTAGGGCAGCAGTCCTACCTGCAGGGCCTGAAGCCGCCGGTGTTCCGCCTGAAGCACGCGCAGGCACTGGACGGCTTCATCGGCGACACCACGCGCCTCAAGGAGAGCCTCGACAAGGCCCGGCTGACGCCGCCGTCATCACGCGGCTGGTTCGACAGCGATCCGGACAGCGACGAGTAAGCAGGGCTCAGCCGCGCAGGATCGCGGCGAGTGCGTCGGCCGCGCGATCGAGCTCGTCGCGCGTGTTGACCACGTCGGGACACAGCCGCAGCCACGGCCCGCGCGCGTCGGTGACGATGCCCTGGTCCCCCAACGCGCGCGACGCCTCGCGCGCCCGCGCATCGCGCACGGTGACGAATGCGCCGTGGTCGTCGCGCGCACCGCGCGCTTCGATGCCGCGCGTGGCGAGGCGCTCGACCAGGCGCCCCTGCTGCTGCAGCGAATACGCTCGCAGCCGCTCGGGACGCAGCGCGGCGGTCAGGATCTGTCCCGCCCGCGCCTGGTAGAACGTCAGCACGGGCGGCGTCGATTCCATGAATGCGTCACCCCCCTCGCCGAGCCGAGGCGGATCGGGACGCCGGTACTCGAACGGGTCGCGCTTGGCGAACCAGCCGATGTCGAGCGTGCGCAAGCCGGCGTCGAGATGGCGCGGATGCACGTAGAGGTAGCACGCCCCCGGGCCGCCGCGCAGGTATTTGTACGCGCCGCCGACCGCGAAATCCACGCCGCGCGCGCCGAGGTCGACGGCAAGCGCGCCCACCGAATGATAGACGTCGAGCAGCACGCGCGCGCCTGCCCGATGCGACGCCTGCACGATCGCGTCGAGATCGACGAGGCGCTGTCCCGTGTTGAAGATCACCTCGGACACCACCACGAGATCGGCGTCACCGGCGGCGCGCACGATGTCGGCCGTGTCGAACCGGCCGTCGTCGCGTGCCTCGACGAACGCGAGCGCGATGCGTCCCCGGTGCGCGTACTCGCGCAGGATCACGTCGAGGGAGTCGAATTCACCGCGCGTCGCAACCACGCGTGGCGGCGCATCGTAGGTGTTGAGGATCGCGCGCAATCCCTGGCCCGCGCTGGTCTTCGGAACGACGCTGTCGGCCCGCGGCACGCCGAGCAGGCCTGCGAGGCGCGCGCGATAGGCGTCGCACTCGTGCATCCACGCGTTCCACGCGCCGCCCATGTGGGCGTACCACGCGGCCATGCCCTCGCGCACATCGTCCTCCGCGGCGTCCAGCGGACGACCCAGCGAATGGTTGGCGAGGTAGACCTCGCCCGGCGACTGCGCGCGCATCCGCTCGAAGAGCGGCGCGACGTGGCGCTGCAGCGTGGACTCCTCCAGCGCGCCGTCACCGAGCGCGGCCACCGCGGTCTCGATGCGTGCTCGCGTCGACGTCGCGGCGTCCATCACGGCGCCCCGATGAGCGTGCGCACGTCGATCAGCTCGGGAAAGAACGCGTGGTCCACCGCGCGGCGCAGGTAGGCGACACCCGACGAGCCGCCCGTCCCGCTCTTGTAGCCGATGATGCGCTCGACGGTCTTCATGTGGCGAAAGCGCCACAGCTGGAATCCCTCTTCGACGTCGACCAGCTTCTCGCACATGTCGTACGCGTCCCACCAGTGCGAAGGATCGTCGTAGATGACCTTCAGCACCGGCACGAGGTCGGGATTGCGCACGTACGGCTGCGACACGTCGCGCTGGAGGGTCGCCGGCGGGATCGCAAGGCCGCGCCGTGCGAGGTGGCGCAGGAACTCGTCGTAGAGCGACGGCGCGGCCAGGAGCGCCGACAGCTCGGCATGCGCTTCGGCGTCGTGCGCGAACACGTCGACCACGCGCGGCTGCTTGTTGCCGAGGAGGAACTCGATCGCGCGGTACTGCGCCGACTGGAATCCCGACGACGTGCCGAGCGCGGGACGGAACGCCACGTACTCCGACGGCGTCAGCGTCTCGAGCACGGCCCACTGCTCGAACAGCTGCTTCTGGATGAGCTTCACGCGCGACAGGATCTTGAACGACGGCTCGAGATCATCGGCCTGCACGTGCCGGATCGCAGCCTTGAGCTCATGGATCATGAGCTTCATCCAGAGCTCGGCGACCTGATGCTGAATGATGAACAGCATCTCGTCGTGCCGTGGCGCCGCGTCGTCGCCACCCGAGCGCGGCTGCTGCGACGAGAGCAGCCGGGCGAGCTGCAGGTAGCCGCCGTAGGAGAGCCGATCGCGCAGGTCGGTGATGATGCCGGGTTCGAGCTCGGACATGGCGTCCTGAAAGATGCTCTCGCGTCGCACCCGATTGTACGCTTTGGTACCATCGCGCCCGATGCTCCGGGGGCCTCTTCGCGTGAATCCGCGTGCCGCGGTGCCGTGGATCCTGTCGCTGATCGCGGCGCTGCTCTGCGCGGCCTGCGGCAACGACGCGCGGCTGCATCGCGCGCTCGCGCTCGGCGACTGTCGCCTTCCGCATGTCGCGCAGGCGGCGCAATGCGGCAGGCTCAGCGTTCCCGAGAATCGCGCACGGCCGGATGGGCGTCACATCGACGTTTTCGTGGCCGTCCTGGCCGCCAATACGCTCGATCCCAAACCCGATCCGCTGGTGCTGCTCGCGGGCGGGCCCGGGCAGGCCGCGTCGAGCATCGCGTCGCTCGCGCAGCTGCTGGGGTCGGTGCGGCGTACCCGCGACATCGTGCTCGTGGATCAGCGCGGCACCGGCCGCTCGGCGGCGCTGTCGTGCAAGGCGTTCACCGCGGACGACCGCGCCGACTTCGAGCTCGATCCGCTGCGCAAGGCGCGCGATTGCCTGGCGGAGATCCAGGCACGCGGGGTCGATCCCGCGCAGTACACGACCGAGGCGTTCGTCGAGGACCTCGAGGCGGTGCGGAACGCGCTCGGCTACCCGCGACTCAATCTGTGGGGCGGCAGCTACGGAACGCGCGTGGCGCAGGAGTACGTCCGCCGGCACCCGGATCGCGTGCGCACGATGATCCTCGACGGCGTGGCGCCGCCGTCGATGCGCATCACGCTCGACGTGTGGCGCACGCGCGGCCAGGCGATCGACGACATCGTCGCCGCGTGCCATGCGTCGACCGCCTGCAGCACGGCCATGCCGGACCCGGCCGCAACGCTGGCCGAGCTCGAGCGACGGCTCCGCGGCGCGCCCGCCACCGTCGAGGACCCGCGCACCGGCGCGCCGCTCGAGTTCCCGTTGACCTTCGACCACGTCGTTGCGGCGCTGCAGCCGCTCGCGTATTCACCGGAGCTCGCCGCGCTCGTTCCGGAGCTCTTGACACGCGCGCGCGACGGCGACTTCGCGCCGCTGCTGGCCGCGGCGCTCGCCTTCACCGCCGACCTGAACGAGCAGTTGAACGCGGCGCTGCATTACTCGGTGACGTGCGCCGAGGACGTGCCGCGCATCGACGAGGCCAGCCGCGCGCAAGCCGTCGATCACCTGCGGGGCGGCTCGCTCGCCGCGCGCGCGATGTCGGTGTGCACGATCTGGCCGCGGGGCGCGATGCCCGCCGATTTCACGACGCCCTTGCGAAGCGACGTGCCGACATTGCTGCTGTCGGGCGGCCTCGATCCGGTCACGCCGCCGGCGTACGCGGCCGAAGTGGCCAAGACGCTGCCGAACAGCCGCCAGGTCGTCGCAAGCGGTTTCGGTCATCTCGTCACGCCGCACGCATGCGCGCCGCGACTCGTGGCCACGTTCGTCGACACGGCGACATTCGACGCGCTGCCCGCGTCGTGCATCGAGTTCCTGCAGCATACGACACGACCGCCGTTCTTCGTCGATCGCCTGGCGGCGCGGCCATGATTGGCGTCGAAGACATTGCCAAGCGCTTCGGCAAGCAGGGCGAGGTGCGCGCGGTGGACGGCGTCTCGTTCACGGCGCCGGATGGCGAGATCACCGGGCTGCTCGGCCCCAACGGCGCGGGCAAGACAACCCTCCTGCGCGTCCTCGCGACGCTGATCGTCCCCGACGCGGGTTCCGCAGCCATGGACGGGCTCGACGTGGTGAGCGAGCGCTTTGCCGTGCGCGAGCGCGTCGGCGTGCTGTCCGACGCGCGCGGGCTCTATCCGCGCCTCACCGCCCGCGAGAACGTCGCCTATTTCGGCGCCCTGCACGGCCTGCGCGGCGCAGCGCTCGACGCGCGCGTCGAGTCGCTTCTCGACACGCTCGGACTGCGCGCGCTCGCCGACCGCCGCACGCAGGGCTTCTCGCAGGGCGAGCGCATGAAGGTCGCGATCGCGCGCGCGCTCGTGCACGACCCGCCCAACATCCTGCTCGACGAGCCCACCAACGGCCTCGACATCATGAGCGTGCGTGCGTTGCGCGAGCAGTTGCGCGGCCTGCGAGCGGCCGGCAAGTGCCTGCTGTTCTCGTCGCACGTCATGCAGGAAGTCGCCGCGCTGTGCGACCGCATCGTGATCCTCGCGCACGGTCGTGTCGTGGCGCACGGCACCGCGGCGGAGCTCGTCGCGCGCACCGGCGCGCCCACGCTCGAGGAGGCCTTCGTGAGCCTCCTGGGTAGCGCGGAGGGCGTTGCATGAATCGCATACTGGCGATCGTGCGCAAGGAGCTCGTCGACGCCGCGCGCGATCGTCGCACGGTGCTCGTGTCGCTCTTCTCGGCGGTGGCGGGAGGCCCGATCATGCTCGTGCTGCTGTTCAACTTCATGGCGACTCAGGCCGATCGGGCGCGCGACATCACGCTGCCCGTCGCCGGTCGCGAACACGCACCGGCGCTGATGAGCTTCCTCGAGCGCGAGGAGGTGAAGCTGACCGAGGCGCCGACGGACTACGAGGCGCGGATCCGCCGTGGCGATCTCGACGTCGCGGTGGTGGTCGACGGGCAGTTCGAGCACGACCTCGAGCAGGGACGCCCTGGCACCGTGCGCCTCGTCTTCGATCGATCGCGTGATCGCGGGCGGCCGATCGTCGATCAGGTGCAGAACCTGCTGCGCGCGTACAACCGCACCGCCGGTGCGCAGCGCCTGATCCTGCGCGGCGTCACGCCGAGCGTTGCGAACCCGCTGAACGTAGAGGACGTCGATCTTTCCACGCCGCAGCAGTCGGGTGCGCTGCTCCTGTTCCTCGTCGGGTTCTACGCGATGTTCGCCGGCATGATCGGCAGCATGGCGCCCGCGCTCGACACGTCCGCCGGGGAGCGCGAGCGGCAGTCGCTCGAGCCGCTGCTGATGACGCCGGCGCGGCCGCTCGAGATCGCGCTCGGCAAATGGCTGGCCGTGTCCATCTTCGCGGCGCTGGTCGTCGGCTGCACGCTGCTGCTGTTCTATCTGACGCTGTCGTTCGCGCCCCTGCCGCCCGTGGGCCTGCCGTTCCTGTTCGGCGGCCACGAGGTCGGCCGGCTCGCGGTGGTCCTGCTGCCCTTGGTATTGCTGTTTCCCGCGCTGCTCCTGTATCTCGCCGCGCGCGGACGCACGGTGAAGGAAGCGCAGGCGAACGTGTCGGCCATCATGTTCGTCATCGCGTTCGTTCCCGCCGCGAGCGTTTTCCTGCAATGGCGCGAGCCGGCATGGATCGCGGCCGTGCCGATCGCGGGCCAGTTCACGCTGATGAAGCTCGCGTTGCGCGGGGAAGCGCTGCCGGCGCTGCAGGTGGCCGCATCGTATCTCGCGCCCGTCGTGATCACGGTGCTCGCGCTCGCGGGCGTGACGCGATTGCTGTCACGCGAGTCGGTTCTGAGCGGCCGCTAGCGCGGGACGGCCCTTGCGCCGCGCGCGGCCGGCACGAACAGCTTGCGCGGGCCAACCTCCACGAGATCGACCGCCACGCCGTAGAGACGCTCGACGTTGTCCGCCGTGAGCGCGGTCGACGCCGCATCGAACGCGAGCGGCCGGCCGCTCGCCAGCAGCAGCGCATAGTCCGCGTGCGCGAGCGCGTGCTCGGGCTCGTGCGTCGAGAACACGATGGCAAGGCCGCCGCCGCGCAGGCGGTCGAGCTCGGCCAGCACGCGTGCGCGATTGCCGAAGTCGAGGCTTGCCGTCGGCTCGTCGAGCACCAGCAGCGGCGCCTCCTGCGCGAGCGCGCGTGCGATCAGCACCAGCTGCCGCTCGCCGCCGGACAGCTCGGCAAAGACGCGCGTCGCAAGGTGTGCCACACCGAGGCGCGACAGCGCGTCCAGCCCGATGCCACGATCGCGCACGCCCGGACGCGCGAGCAGCGGAAGATGCGCTGCACGGCTCATGAGCACCATGTCGAGCACCGTGAAAGCGAAACCGCTCGCCTGCTGCTGCGGGACGTACGCGATCTTTTGCGCGCGCGCTTGCGCGTGGAGCGAGCGGAGGTCGTGACCGTCGACCTCCACGTAGCCGTCGAGGGCAGGCAGCAGCCCGAGCAGCGTGCGAAGGAGCGTGGTCTTGCCGGCGCCGTTGCCCCCCAGCACCGCGAGCGTCTCGCCACGGGCGAGCTCGAGCGATACACCGGCGCCCACGCGCCGCGTCGCGAAGCCGAACGCCAGATCGCACGCGGCCAGCATCAGAAAAGATCCCGCCGCGCGCGGGCCAGCAGCGCGATGAACGCGGGCGTCCCGATGACTGCCGTCAGGATGCCAGGGGGAACCTCGATCGCCAGGGAGGCGCGCGCGACCGAATCGATGGCGAGCATGAGCCCCGCGCCCAGCACCGCAGCCAACGGCAGCAATCGCGCGAACGCGGGCCCGACGATGAGGCGCGCCATGTGCGGCACGATCAGTCCGACCCAGCCGATGATGCCGCTCACCGCGACCGCGGCGGCGGTCGCGAGCGTCGCACTCGCGATGACCACGAGCCGCAACGCCGTCGTGCGCACGCCGAGCGCGCGCGCCTCGTCTTCGGCGAGCGCCAGGAGGTCGATTCGCCACGCGAGCGCGAGCAATGCACCGCACGCGAGAACGACCGGGATCACGATGGCCACGAGCTCGCGGTACGTCGACGACGCGAAGCTGCCCATGAGCCAGAAAGTGATCGCCGGAAGCTCGTTGTAGGGATCGGCGATCGTCTTCGCAAGCGAGATGCCGGCCCCCAGCAGGCTCGCGACCACGACCCCCGTCAGGATGAGCGTGACGAGCGGGTCGCGCGCCGGCAGGCGATGCGCAACCAGCATCACGATTCCGACCGCACCAAGGCCGCCGGCGAACGCGGCGGCCTCGATCGCCACGAGGCGCGCGCCGAACACGATGGCGAGGACCGCGCCGAGCGCGGCGCCCGCCGATACGCCGAGCGTGTCCGGCGCGACGAGCGGATTGCGAAAGAGGTGCTGGAAAGCCGCGCCTGCGACCGACAGGGCGGCGCCCACGAGCGCGGCCACACCGATCCGCGGCAGGCGGATTTGCCATACGATCGCGCCCGCGGTTCCTTCCGTCGCGTCATGCAGCCCGCTCCACAGGACGCCCAGCACCTCGCCGGGCGATAGCGGATAGCGCCCGACGCCGATCGACACGAAGGCAATCACGACAAGCGCCGCGAGCGCGATCGAGAACGGCGCGATACGCCGCCAGCGCCGCGGCGGCGATTGCACGACCGCCGCGCTCATCGCGCTGCGCGGGCTCGCGCCAGCAGCGCGGCGACCTGCTCGCCGGTCGGCTCGCGATGACAGAAGCGTCGGTGGAGGTCCTTCACGCGCGGTGCCAGAGGCTCGACGAAGAGGTCGGGATAGGGCAGCTTCGCCAGCCACTGTACGCCAAGCCCGGCGCAGCGTGCGCGCCGCGCGCGCTCGACGCCTTGTCGATCAGCGCCGTCACGCTGATGGTGCGGCCGAGGCGAGGGGCATCGCGGCCGGCACCGTTGCCATCCAGCGCGCTACGCGTTGCTTCCGGCATTGGGGAAGAACAGCTGCCGGCCGTCGATCTTGTAGCTCGCGATGACCGACTGCCCGCGCGGCGACACGAGCCAGTCGATGAACTTCTGGCCGAGGTCCGCCTTGACGTTGGGATGCTTCTGAGGATTCACGAGCATGACGCCGTACTGGTTGAAGAGGCGCTTGTCACCCTCGACCACGATCTCGAGATCGCCGCGGTTCTTGAACGACAGCCACGTGCCGCGATCGGACAGGATGTACGCGTTCATCGCCGCCGCGGAGTTGAGCGCCGGTCCCATCCCCTGGCCGGTGTCTCGATACCAGGGCCCCTTCGCCTTGTCGATGTCGATGCCGGCCACCTTCCACAGCGCGAGCTCCGCGATGTGCGTGCCGCTGCGATCGCCGCGCGACACGAAGGCCGCTTTCGCCGTCTCGATCGCGCGCAGCGCGGCGACGATGTCGTGACCGCCCGCGATGTGCGCCGGATCGGACTTCGGACCGATCAGCACGAAATCGTTGTACATGACGGGATAGCGCTTGACGCCCTGCCCTTCGGCCAGGAATTTTTCCTCTGCCGAGCGCGCATGGACGAACACGACGTCCGCGTCGCCGCGGCGCCCGATGTCCAGCGCCTGTCCGGTCCCCACCGCGACGACGCGCACCTTGATGCCCGTGTCGGCCTCGAATGCGGGCAGGAGGTGATCGAACAGTCCCGACTGCTCGGTCGACGTCGTCGACGCGACCACGATGAAGCGGTCCTGCGCGAGCGCAGGCCGCAGCGCGAGCGCGCACCAGCCAACCAGCACGAGCCACGAGCGTCGATTCACAGGCGTTCTCCTTCGAGGAAAGCGGCCGCCTCCGGTGAGCGCGGCGCGCGAAAGAACTCGGCCGCATCGGTGCACTCGGTCATGCGGCCTTCGTGAAGAAACACGATGCGCTCGCCTAGGCGGCGCGCCTGCGCGAGGTTGTGCGTCGACATCACGATCGTGGTGCCGCCCGCGTGGATGTCGCGCACGAGCGCTTCGATGGCGCGGCTCGCGGCGGGGTCGAGGCTCGCGGTCGGCTCGTCGAGGAACAACACTTCCGGAGCGAGCGCCCACGCGCGCGCGATGGCGAGACGCTGCTGCTCGCCGCCGGAGAGCGTGCGCGCGGACTGTGCTGCAATCGCGGCGAGGCCCGTCGCGGCCAGGGCACCGTCGATCCGCCGCAGCCGCTCGGCGCGCGGCAACTCCGCGATGCGCAGCGCATAGTCGATGTTGCGCGCCGCCGAGCGGCGCAGCAGGATCGGCCGCTGGAACACCATCGCCTGCCCGCGGGGCGGCGCGGCGAGGCCGCCCCAGTCGATGCGACCTTCGGTGGGTGCGACGAGGCCGTGGAGCACGCGCATGAGCGTGCTCTTGCCGGACCCGTTCGGCCCGATCACGAGCGTGCGCGTGCGCGCGGCGACGACGAGGTCGACGCAGCGCAGGAGCGCCGCCGCACCGCGGCGAACGCCGACACCGTCGAGCGATATCGGGAGTCCGCGCGGGCCGGTCGCGTCAGCCCGAGCGCGCACGTGCCCATTCGCGCGTCGCATACGCACCGAAATTCAGGAGCACGACGATCAGGATCAGGATCAGGCCGAGCGCCAGCGCGAGCGGCAGGTCGCCCTTGCTCGTCTCGAGCGCGATGGTCGTGGTCATCACCCGCGTGACGCCGTCGATGTTGCCGCCCACGATGATCACGGCGCCGACTTCGGCCACCGCACGGCCGAACCCCGCCAGGACGGTGGTCAGCAGCGAATACCGCGTGTCCCACAACAGCGTGAGCGCGCTGCGCCATGCGCCCGCCCGCAGGCTCGTCAGCTGATCGCGGTATTCGAGCCACGCGTCCTCGATCACCTGCCGCGACAGCGCGGCGACGATCGGAGCGATCAGGAGCGTCTGCGCGATGACCATCGCGCCCGGCGTGAACAGCAATCCGAGGCTGCCGAGCGGTCCGGCGCGCGACAGCATGAGATACACGAGCAGGCCCATCACCACCGGCGGCATGCCCATCAGCGCGTTGAGCGTCGCGACGATGGCGCCGCGACCACGGAACGTCCTCACGGCGAGCGCGGCGCCGATGGGCAACCCGATCACGGTGGCGCACAGCGTCGAGGCGATGCTCACGCGGAGCGACAACGCGACGATGCCGAAGAGATGGGCATCGAAGCCCGCCATGAGGCCGAGCGCGAGGCGGACGCTTTCGGCAAGCGTCGTCATGCGGACCAGCTCGCGGCGACCACCGCTGTATTTTTCGGTATATTACGCATCCGGCCGCGTTCGAAGACCGCCATGAAATGCAGGACGCTGCTTGTCGCCCGGCTCGTCGTCGTCGTGACGACGCTGACGTTCGGATGTTGCACGGCGTTTGCCGCGGACGTCACGGTGTTCGGCGCGGCGAGCCTCAAGGAGGCGCTCGACGCGCAGGCGCGCCAGTTCGAGAAGGACACCGGTAACCGGGTCGTGGTGTCGTACGGCGCGAGCAGCACGCTCGCCCGCCAGATCGAGGCCGGAGCGCCCGCCGACGTATTCATCTCCGCGGACCTCGACTGGATGGATTATCTCGAGGAGAGGCATCTCATCAGGCCCCAGACCCGCGTCGATCTGCTGCACAACGCGCTCGTGCTGATCGCGCCCGCATCGAGCAAGGCGGTGCTGAAGATCGCGCCGGCGTTCGACCTCGCCGGCGCGCTCGCGGGCGGGAAGCTCGCCATGGCGAACCCCGGCAGCGTGCCGGCGGGCAGATACGGCCAGCGCGCGCTCGAACATCTCGGCGTATGGCAACGCGTACGGCAAGACGTCGCCCGCGCCGAGAACGTGCGCGCGGCGCTGGCACTGGTTTCGCGCGGCGAGGCGCCGTTCGGCATCGTGTACGCGACCGATGCGATGGCAGACCACGGCGTGCGCATCGTCGATACGTTCCCCACGAGCAGTCATCCGCCGATCGTGTATCCGGCGGCGCTGACCGCAGCGAGCCGATCGGCTGCGGCGAAGCCGTTGCTCGACTACCTGCGCTCGGCGGCCGCGCGGTCCGTGTGGGAGAAATATGGCTTTGGCGTCGCGCCCTAGTCCATGCACGCGCTGAGCGCCGACGAGATCGGGATCGTCGAGCTGAGCCTGCGCGTCGCGCTGGTGAGCGTGGCCTTCAGCCTTCCGGTTGCGGTGGGTGTCGCTTACCTGCTCGCGCGCTCGCGCTTTCCGGGAAAGCTGCTCATCGATGCGGTCGTTCACCTGCCGCTCGTTCTGCCGCCGGTCGTGGTCGGCTTCGCGCTGTTGCTGCTGTTCGGACGCAACGGCCCCATCGGCCGCGTGCTCGACCAATGGTTCGGCGTCGTGCTCGCATTTCGCTGGACCGGCGCGGCGCTCGCGTCGGCATTGATGGGTTTCCCCCTCATGGTGCGCGCGATCCGCCTTTCGATCGAGGCGGTCGACCGGCGTCTCGAGGTGGCCGCGCGCACGCTGGGCGCGTCGCGCGCATGGGTCTTCGCCTCGGTCACCCTGCCGCTCGCGCTGCCCGGCATCATCACCGGCACGCTGCTCTCGTTCGCGCGCGGGCTCGGCGAGTTCGGCGCGACCATCACCTTCGTCTCCAACATTCCCGGCGAGACGCAGACCCTCCCCCTCGCCATTTACACGTACACCCAGGTCCCCGGCGGCGACCCGCAGGCGCTGCGCCTCAGCGTGATCGCCGTCGTGCTCTCGCTCGTCTCGCTGGCGGTCTCCGAGTGGCTCACGCGGCGCACGGCGCGCGCGCAAAGTGATGATCGACGTTGACATCGCCTTGTCGCGCGGTGCATTCCACCTCGTCGCGACGTTCGCCGCCGATGCGCGGGTCGTCGCCCTCTTCGGGCGCTCCGGTTCGGGCAAGACGACGATCATCGATGCGATCGCGGGCATCGCGAAGCCGTCACGCGGATCGATACGCGTCGGCGGCGACGTCATGTTCGATGCCGCGGCCGGCATCGATGTGCCCCCCGAGCGCCGGCGCATCGGGTACGTGTTCCAGGATGCGCTGCTGTTTCCGCATCTCGATGTACACGCGAATCTGCTGTACGGGCAGCGCCTGCGCAGCGCCGACGAGCGTTTCATCGCCGAGGACCGCGTCGTCGAGCTGCTCGGCCTCGGCGCGCTCCTGCATCGCCGGGTCCGCACGCTGTCGGGCGGCGAGCAGCAGCGCGTCGCGATCGGACGCGCACTGCTGGCGCAGCCGCGCGTGCTGCTGATGGACGAGCCGCTCGCGTCGCTGGACGTGGCACGCCGGGTGGAAATCCTCGACTACGTCGAGCGCCTGCGCGACGAGGTCCGCATTCCCATCGTGTACGTCACGCATTCGGTCGCCGAGATCGCGCGTCTCGCCGACACGGTGGTCGTCGTGTCGGGGGGGCGCTGTGTCGCCGTCGGCCCCGCGCACGACGTGATCGGCAGGCTCGACATCGTGTCGCCGGTCGACCGCCACGAGGCAGGCTCGCTCGTCGACACGCGCGTGGTGTCGCACGACGCCGAGACGCAGGTCACGACGCTCGCGTTCGATGGCGGCGTGCTGCACGTTCCCGCGATCGACGCGCGCGTGGGGCAATCGCTGCGCGCGCGAATCCGTTCGCGCGACGTGTCGCTTGCGTTGCAGCGCCCGGCCGGCATCAGCATCCTCAACATGCTTCCGGCACGCATCGTCGCCGTGCACGCGGAGCGTGACCCGGTCGTCGAGGTCCAGCTCGCCGTCGGCGGCGCGCGATTCACCGCCGCCGTGACACGTCGCTCGCTGCGTGATCTCGACCTCCATCCCGGTCTCGAAGTCCTTGCGCTGGTGAAGGCCGTGTCGTTCGATCCCTACGGCGTCGATTAGACCGCCGCGGGCCCCGGCAACCATCATAGGCTCCATCGGTCATAAAGGTCCGCCGCCGCGGCCCTTCGCCCCCTATCATGTAACCTAGCATAGGGGCTCTTCTGCGGCCATATGCACCACAGCTCATATGACCCGAATCACGATCCGGCCGGCCTGGACGTTCGTGAGCGAGACCGGCGAGAAGGTCGATCCGCTGCTGTTCGAGCTGCTCGCCGCGATCCACGACGCCGGCAAGCTCACGCTCGCGGCGCAGCACGTGAAGCTCTCGTATCGCTACGCATGGGAGCTCCTCGAGCGCTGGGAGCGCTTCTTCGGCGCCCCGCTGGTGCGCAAGCAGCGCGGCCGCGGCGCCACGCTGAGCGTGCTCGGCGCAAAGCTCTTATGGGCCGAGCAGCGCAGCGACGCGAGCCTGTTCACGCAACTCGAGAACATCGCCTCCGAGCTCAATCTCGAGATCGGGCAGGCGCTCCGCGAGACGCAAACGGTGCTCCAGCTCCATGCGAGCCACGGCTACGCGGTGGAGAAGCTGCCCGCGCTGATGCACCGGCACGGTCACGCGACCATCGACCTGCAATACATGGGCAGCAGCGCTGCGCTCGCATCGCTCGCGCGTTCGGCGTGCGATCTCGCCGGCTTCCACGTGCCCGAAGGCGATCTCGCGCCGGTGATGTGGGCGCAATACGCGCGCTGGCTCTCCGCGCGGCGCCACGCCATCGTTCGCCTCGTGACTCGCACGCAAGGCATCATCGTGGCCAAGGGCAATCCGCTGCGCATCGAGAGCATCGACGACCTCGTGCGACCTGGCGTGCGCTTCGTCAACCGCCAGGCGGGCTCCGGCACGCGCATCCTGTTCGATGCGCTCCTCGCCCAGCGCGGCATCGATGCGCGGCGCATCCACGGCTACGACACGGGCGAATTCACGCACGCCGCGGTCGCCGCGTTCGTGGCGAGCGGCATGGCGGACGCGGGTTTCGGCGTGGAGCCGGCGGCACGCCAGTTCAAGCTCGGATTCGTGCCGATGATCAAGGAGCGTTACATGCTGGCGTGCCGGCAGGGCAGCCTGCGTCGCGAGCCCATGCGCGAGCTGATCGCGCTGCTGCGCGGGCCCGAGTACCGCGCGATGATCGAGCCCGTGCCGGGCTATGCGCTCGACGATCCGGGCGCGGTCGAGCGCGTGAATGCGATGATGGGCGGCTTCGACGGCTCGACGTCGACGCCGGCAACCCAGCCCCGTGCGCGGGCGAGGCGGAACGCTAAGTGAGCTGCCGCAGGATGGCGAGCGGCGGCTGCCGCACCGTCGCACGCGTGCCAAGCCATCCCGCCAGCGTAACCGCGATCGCGCCGCCCGCGATGCCGTAGAGCCAGATCAGCGGATCGGACTCGTAGCGGATATTGAAGACACGATCTGCGAGCGCCCAGCCGGTCGCCGTTGCGCCCACGGCGGCGACGAAGCCGGCCAGCGCGCCGAGCAGGAGGAATTCGGCGATCTGTGCCGCCCGCAGCTGCCGCTGCGATGCGCCGAGCGTGCGCAGCACCGCAGCGTCGCGCTTGCGCTCGTCCTGCGTGGATGCGATCGCCGCCTGGAGCACCAGCAATCCGCCGGCGAGCGTGAAGAGGAATACGAATTCCACTGCGCGCGCCACCTGTTCCACGATGGTCTGGACCTGATGCAGGATCTCCGCCACGTCGATCGCGAGGATGTTGGGAAATCGCTGCACGAGCGCCGAAAGCCATCCGGCGCTCTGCGGCTCGACGCGGAACGCCGCGATGTACGTCGCCGGGAGATCATCGAGCGCGCCGGGCGCGAACAGCGCGAAGAAGTTCACGCGAAAGCTGTCCCAATCGACCTTGCGCAGGTTGGTGACCTTCGCGGTCATGGTCGCGCCCGCGACGTCGAACGTCAGCGTGTCGCCCACGTTCACCCCCAGCGTGGCGGCGATGCCGTCCTCCAGCGAGATGCCGGCTTGTGCACCGCGCGCATCGCGCGGCCAGAACGTGCCTTTCACGACGCGGTTGCCGTCCGGCAACGCGTCGCTCCACGACAGGTTGAATTCGCGCTCGGCGAGTCGGCGCGCACGCGAGTCGCCGAACTTGCTCGCGTCGAACGGCTTGCCGTTCTGCGCCACCAGGCGTCCGCGCACCATCGGCTTGAACACCGGGTCGACATGCGCGGTCGCGCGAAGCTGCTCGCGCGCCGCCTCCACCTGGTCGGGGAGCACGTTGATCAGGAACTGATTGGGCGCGTCGGGCGGAAGGCTCGCGCGCCAGTTGCGCATGAGGTCGCCGCGCACCACGGTCAGCAGCAGAAGCGCCATCAATCCGAGCGACAGCGCGCCAATCTGCAGGCTCGACGCGAGCGCACGACGCCGCAGGTTCGCAAGGCCGAAGCGCCACGATACGCCGCGCTGCGGCAGCCGCTTCAGCGCGGCCAGCAGCGCCCATGCCATGGCCGCGGACGCCACGACCAGGCCGGCCACGCCGCCCAGCATGATCGCGGCCGCCTGCGCGTCGCCCGCCTGCCACGCGATCAGCAGTGCGATCGTCAGCGCGCCCGCGGCGTACGCGAGGACACCGCGCGCCCGCGGGCGCGGCAGGTCGCGTCGCAGCACGCGCAGCGGCGCGACGTTGGCGAGCGCCACGAGCGGCGGCAGCGCGAAGCCGAAGAGCAGCAGCATGCCCGTGACGAACGCTTCCAGCGCCGGCACGATCTGCGGCGCCGGCAGATCGCCGGTGAAGAGCGCGCCGAGCAGTCGCGCGAGCAGCGCCTGTCCCGCGAACGCGACCGCAACACCGGCGAGGCTCGCGAGCACGCCCAGCAGCGCGAACTGCAGCACGAACAGCGTGAGCGTCTGCCGCACCGGTGCACCGAAGCATCGCATCATCGCGGCCGCGTCGAGATGGCGCCGCAAGTAGCGCGATGCCGCCAGCGCGACGGCGACGGCGGCGAGCAGCACCGCGACGAGCGCGGTGAGCCCGAGATAACTCTCGGAACGCTCGAGCGTCTGACGCACCTCCGGCCGCAGGTCGCGCACGCTCTCCATGCGCTGGCCGGGCTTGAGCTCGGGGGTCAGCCATGCACGGTAGGCATCGAGCGTCGCGGCGCCGGGGGCCGACACCATGAGCCGGTACGTCGCACGGTTTCCCGGCTGGAGCAGATGCGTCGCGGGCAAATCTGCGATGTTCAGCAGCAGCTTCGATCCGGCGGCCAGCGTGAGTCCCGCGATCTCCGGGTCCTGTTGCACGATCGCGCGCACCACGAGCGTTGCGTCGCCTACGGCAACGCGGGCGCCGATGCCGATGCCGAGTCGATCGGCGAGATGCCGATCGATCCACGCTTCGCCCGGCGCGGGTATTCCACGCGCGGCACGGCCGTCCGGATTCGACGGATCGACGAGCATCACCGCGCCGCGCAACGGATAGCCGCTCGTCACGGCCTTCACGTCCGTCAGGACGGCGCTCGAGGCGGCATTGTCGGCCGTCTGCACCATGCTGTTGAAGCGCACGGCCGGTGTGGTGCGCAGCCCGCGGGCACGCGCCTGCTCGCCGTAGCGGTCAGGCAGCGGACGGTCGCCGGAGATCAACAGGTCAGCGCCGAGAAGGAGATTGGCCTGCGAGACGAGCGCGCCCTTCACGCGATCGGTGAAGAGCCCCACCGTTCCGACGCTGGCCGCAGCGAGGATCAACGCAGTGACGAGCACGCGCAGCTCGCCGGCGCGCCAGTCACGCAGAAGCAGCCTCCCCGCGAGCCGGAGCGTGTTCATTTCACGTCGACCTGCGTGCGCTCGTCGGCCACAAGACGGCCGGCCTCCAGCGACAGTCGCCGCGCGCAGCGCGCGGCGAGATTCACGTCGTGCGTCACGAGCAGGAGCGTGGTGCCGTGCTCGCGGTTCAGTCGGAACATCAGGTCGACGACTTCGATGCCGGTGGCGACGTCGAGGTTGCCCGTCGGCTCGTCGGCCATGAGGACCTTGGGATCGCCCGCGAACGCGCGCGCGATGGCGACACGCTGCTGCTCGCCACCCGAGAGCTGCCGCGGATAGTGCGAGCGACGGCGCGCGAGCCCCACGCGATCGAGCCATATGCGTGCGCGGTCCGCGGCATCGTCCTCGCCCTTCAGCTCGAGCGGGAGCATCACGTTCTCGAGCGCGGTGAGCGCCGGAAGCAGCTGGAACGACTGGAACACGAACCCGAGCAGGCGCTGGCGCAACGCCGCGCGCGCATCCTCGTCCTGCGTGGATAGCGCCACGCCGTCCAGTCGCACTTCGCCGGACGTGGGATGGTCGAGGCCCGCGAGCAGCCCGAGCAACGTCGTCTTGCCGGATCCCGATGCGCCGACGATCGCTACCGCGTCGCCCGCGCCGACGTCGAAGGTGACGCGGTCGAGGATCGTCAGCGGCGCGTCGCCGCTTTGCACGATCTTGGTGAGCGCTTCCGCGCGGACGAGGGATTCGGGCATGGTCAAGGACCATTGTAGCGGTCGCTCCAAGATGGCCGCCGCTCACGGGCTAGAATCGATCGCATGCTTTGCCGCCGCCTGCTCCTCGTGCTGGTCGCGTGCATCGGATGGTCGATCGTGGCCATGCCGCTGCACGCGGCCGACGCACCCGTGCTGCTCGTCGTGGGCGATTCCATTTCCGCGGGTTACGGCTTGCCTGCGGGCGCGGGCTGGGTGACGCTGCTCGCGGAGCGCCTGAAGCGCGAGGGCTACGCGTACCAGGTCGTGAATGCGTCGATATCCGGCGACACGACCGCGGGCGGCCGCGCGCGCCTTCCCGCGCTGCTCCCTCGGTACAAGCCGCGCATCGTGATCCTCGAGCTCGGTGGCAACGACGCGCTGCGCGGCGGCAATCTCGACGTCACGCGCGCGAACCTCGACGCGATGGTCACCGACGCGCAGAAGGCGGGCGCGCGGCCGATGCTGCTCGGGATGCAGCTGCCACCGAATTACGGCAGCGCCTATGTGAACCGGTTCGGCGCGCTGTTCGGCGAGGTCGCCAAGGCGCATCGCATCCCGGCGGTTCCGTTCCTCTTCCAGGGTTTCGCCGAGGACTTGACGCAGTTCCAGGCGGATCGCATCCATCCCGTGGCCGCGGCGCAGCCGCGCATCCTGGCCAACGTGTGGCCGGTCCTGCAGCCGTTGCTCGGCAAATGAGCACAGTCCTGCCGCCCGGTCCGCCGCCGCGTCCGGGCGAGCGTGCCGAGGTCGAGGACCTTGCGCGCTACCCCGAGCGGATCGACGTTCGATCGCCCGCGGAATTCGCCGAGGACCACATCCCCGGCGCCGTCAATCTCCCGGTGCTCGACGACGACGAGCGCGCGCGCGTCGGAACGATGTACGTGCAGCAATCGGCGTTCGAGGCGCGCAAGCTGGGTGCGGTGATCGCGTCGCGCAACATCGCGCGGATGGTCGAGACCTACGCGCACGACAAGCCGCCCGAGTGGCGCCCGCTCGTGTACTGCTGGCGCGGCGGCCAGCGCAGCCGCTCGGTTGCGCATGTGCTGTCGGAGGTCGGCTGGCGCGCGGTGCAGCTTGCGGGCGGCTATCGCGCGTGGCGGCGCCACGTGATCCGTGAGCTGCAGACGCTGCCGGCGCGCTTCCGCTACCGCGTCGTGTGCGGGCTGACCGGCTCGGGCAAGTCGCGCCTTCTCGCGGCACTCACCGCCGAAGGCGCGCAGGTGCTCGACCTCGAGGGCCTCGCGCGGCATCGCGGCTCGCTCCTCGGGGACCTGCCGAGCGACCCGCAACCCAGCCAGAAATGGTTCGAGAGCCAGCTCTACGACGCGCTGACGCGCCTCGACGCGCGTCGGACCGTATACGTGGAGTCGGAGAGCAAGCGGATCGGCACCGTCCAGCTGCCGGACAGCCTGCTCGACGCGATGCGCAACTCGGCGTGCGTCCGCGTCGACACGCCGCTGCCTTTGCGCATCGAGCTGCTCAAAGAGGAGTATGCGCACTTCCTCCAGGATCCCGATGCGCTCGCCGCGCGGCTCGCGCACCTCACGACGCTCCATGGACGCAAGACGATGCAGCGATGGAGCGACCTTGCGGAGGCAGGCGACTTCGACGCGCTGGTCGGCCAGCTCCTCGCGGTCCATTACGATCCGCTCTATCTGCGCTCGATCGAGCGCAACTTTCCATGCTGCATCGACGCGCATGTCGCGCGCGTCGACGCGATCGACGAGGCGGCGCTGCGGTCCGTGGCCCGGGCCGTCATCGCCGACGCGCCGGCGCATGACGAGCCGGCGGCCACAACAGGAGAGGATTGATGCGCTACGCCTTTCGAATCGTCAACGTGTTCGCGGAAACGCTGCTGGCCGGCAATCCGCTTTGCGTGTTCGAGGATGCACGCGGACTGGACGACGCCACCCTGCAGGCGCTCGCGCTGCAGTTCAACCTGTCCGAGACCACGTTCGTGCTGCCGTCGACGACGGCGACCGCGCGCGTGCGCATCTTCACGCCGACGTTCGAGATGCCTTTCGCCGGTCATCCCACGCTCGGGACCGCGCATGTCGTGCGTGCGCTCACGGGTGCGGGCGACGCGATCACGCTCGAGATGCTCGCCGGGCGTATTCCCGTGGCTGCGCAAGGCGATCGCTGGACGCTCGAAGCGAATGCGCCGAAGCACCGCGCGCCGCAGGCCGCGAATGCGCAACTCGCCGAGATGCTCGGCCTCACCGAGGACGATATCGGACCGGGGCCGCCATTGTGGGTCGACACGGGCAGCGATCAGCTCGTCATTCCGCTGCGGAGCTTCGACGCGGTGAACCGCGCGGCCCCGCGCGTGGACAAGGTGGCCGCCTACGGCAGCAACGACACGCGCGCGATGGCGTACGTGTTCGCGCGTGAAGCCGATCACGTGCTGTGCCGCTTCTTCTTTCCGAAGCAGGGCGCGATGATCGAGGATCCGGGCACCGGCTCCGCGTGCGCCAACCTCGGCGGCTGGCTGCTCGCGACCGGTGCCGCGCTTCCTCAGCGCCTGACGCTCGATCAGGGCGAGAGGGTGGCGCGGCCCTGCCGGCTCGGCCTGGAGGTGACCACCGATCGCCGCATCCGCGTGTCGGGGCGGGTGATGGAGCTCGGACGCGGCAGCATCGACTTTCCCGGCTGAGCATCTCGTTACAACCGCTTACAGCGCCGCCCGGCCGCCGGCGTCAACATCGGCGTCGTCTGGATCGTTATCGCGCCATTCCCGCCAAACGCCTGCCCGTGCGCCTGCTGCGCCCATTCGTGTTCTTCGTCATCGCCGCGCTGGCTTTGGTGGGCGCCGTGCACGGCGCACGCGCGGCGACCGCGGATACGCTCGGCGCGGAAGGTGCCCGTCATCTCCTGACGCGGACCGGCTTCGGCGCAACGCCGTCCGAGATCGCGCGCTACGCGCCGCTCACGCGCGAGGACGCCGTCGAGCGCATCCTCGCGGCGACGCGCACGCTGCCCGTCCTCGCGCCGCCCGCGTTCGCAACGGCCGGCGGTCCTCTTCCACGGCCCGGGCCCAACGCGAGCGCCGAGGATCGCAAGACCTACGTGCGCGAGCAGGCGCGCGACACGCTCGCGCTGCGCGGTTGGTGGATCGACGAAATGCTCGCGACGCCGTCGCCGCTCACCGAGCGCATGACGCTCTTCTGGCACAACCACTTCGTCTCGAGCCAGCAGAAGGTGCGGCCGGCACGCCTCATGTATGCGCAGAACGCCACGTTTCGCCGATACGCGGTGGGCGACTTTCGCGCGCTCCTTCACGCCGCAGCGAAGGATCCGGCGATGGAGGTCTACCTCGATACCGTGCAGAACCGCAAAGGCGCGCCGAACGAGAACTTCGCGCGCGAGGTGATGGAGCTCTTCACGCTCGGCGAAGGTCACTACATCGAGCAGGACGTGAAGGAAGCCGCCCGCGCGTTCACCGGTTGGAGCATCGACCGCGACACCGGCGCTTTCGTCTTCCGGCCGCGCCTGCACGACGATGGATCGAAGACCATCTTCGGCCAGCGAGGCGACTTCGACGGCGATGCCGTGCTCGACCTGATCCTCGCCCGGCCGGACACGGCGCGCTTCGTCGTTCAAAAGCTGTGGCTGGAATTCGTGTCGCCGCAACCGGATGCGCAAGCGGTTGCGCGCATCGCCGGGCGCTTTCGCGCGAGCGGTTACGACATCAAGGTCGCGCTGCGCGGTCTGCTGCTCGATCCGGCATTCTGGGCGCCGGCCGATCGGGGCACGCTCGTGAAGAGTCCGGTGGAGCTCGTCGTCGGCACCCTGCACACGCTGGAGCTCGCGCCGCCCGACGGGTTGCCCTATGCGCTCGCCGCCGCGGGCATGGGACAGAACCTGTTCGCGCCGCCCAACGTCAAGGGCTGGCCGGGCGGCGACCGATGGATCAATGCGACGACGCTCCTTGCGCGCAAGCAGTTCCTGGCGCGTCTCGCGCGCGCGATCCCCGCACCGACCGCGCCGATGGACGCTGCACCGGTCGCGTCGATGACCTCCATGCCGGCCACCGCTGCCGCGAACGACGCCGTGACGACGCTGCAGCAGCGTGCCGCGCGCAGCGTGGAGCGAGCCTTGGCACGCATCGCGCTCGATGCGGGGACATGGGTCGCGGCGCAGCCGGGCAACGACGTGCCGGCGAAGCTCGCGTTCGCGCAGAACGTGCTGCTGCCGCTGGCGCCGGTCACCGGCGATGTCGCCGAAGCACGCGCGCAGCGCGATCCGGTGCTCTTCGTGCGCGCGGCGCTGCTCGATCCCGTCTACGAGCTGAAGTGAGCCCGATGAATCGACGCCGCTTCCTGCGATCCGGCCTCGGCGCCATCGCCGCGCGCCCCGCGTCGCTCGTGATCGGTGCGCTCGGCGCCGACATGGCGTGGGCGACGCCGCGCGCGCAACCCGCCTATCAGCGGCTGCTGATCCTGGTCGAGCTCAAGGGCGGCAACGACGGCTTCAACACCGTTGTGCCGTATACCGATCCCGCCTACTACGCATTGCGCCCGAAGCTCGCCATCCCGCGCGACCATGTCGTGCAGGTGACCGATCGCGTCGGCTTCCACCCTGCTCTGCAGTCGCTGCAACCGTTGTTCGATCGCGGCCGCCTGGCCGTGCTGCTCGGCGTGGGCTATCCCGCGCCCAATCTCTCCCACTTCCGCTCCATCGAGATCTGGGACACCGCGTCATCGAGCGACCGCTATCTGGCGGACGGCTGGCTCGCGCGCACGTTTGCGCAGGCGGCGACCCCTTCGCGCTTCGCCGCCGACGGCGTCGTGATCGGATCGAACGACATGGGCCCGCTCGCGGGCAGCGGCGCGCGGGCGCTGGCGCTCGCCAACACGGATCAGTTCCTGCAGCGCGCGAAGCTCGCGCGCTCGGAGCCGAGCACGGGCAACCCTGCACTCGCGCACATCCTCAAAGTGGAAAGCGATGTCGTGCGCGCCGCGACGCATCTCGACACATCGCGCACGCTCGCGACGGATTTTCCCGGCACGCCGTTCGGAAACGTCGTGCGGACCGCGTGCCATGTCGCCGCGAGCCCGGGCGGTGTCGCGTGCATGCGCCTGACGCTCAACGGCTTCGACACGCACGGCGCGCAGGCCGGCACGCAGGCGCGCCTGCTGCGCGAGCTCGCCGAAGGGCTGATCGCGCTGCAGAACGGCCTCACCGAGATCGGGCGCTGGGACGACACCCTCGTGCTCACGTACGCGGAGTTCGGACGCCGGCCGCATGAGAATCTCTCCGGCGGTACGGACCACGGCACGGCAAGCGCGCACTTCGCGCTCGGCGGAAGCGTGCGCGGCGGCGTCTACGGCGCCATGCCGGATCTTTCGCGTCTGGGCAGCGACGGCAACGTGACGCACACGCTCGACTTCCGCAGCGTCTATGCGAGCGTGCTCGACCGGTGGTGGGGTATTGATTCGGGGCCGGTGCTCGGCGGCCGGTACGAGCCGGTCGACCTGGTGCGCTCCTAGCGCGAGCTCGCAGCGAGCACGCATCGCTCGCGCCGCCGCGCTGCGCGATCAACCGCCGCGCGCGTCCCAGGCGTTCAGGAATTCCTTCCAGTGCGGAGCGTCGAGCGAGCCGAGCCGCTCGCGCACGAGCGAGATCTCGCGCGCATAGGCGCCGGCGTCGACCTCGCCGCGCATCAGCCGAAAGCGCTGATACACGAGATAAGTGTTCATGACGTCGGTCTCGCAATAGCTGCGCACTTCGGCGATGCGACCCTCCGCGACCGCGCGCGCCACCGCGCTGCCGTCCATGCCGAGCTTGCCCGGGAAGCCGCACAGGCGCGCCGTCGCGTCGAGGCCCGCGCTCGCGCGCGATTGATAGCACGACAGCACATCCATCACGTCGAGGTGGCGCGTGTGATAGCGACCCAGGTAGTTGTTGAACTTGAAGTCCTTGTCGTCGTCGCCCCAGTCCCAGTAGCGCGCTGCCTGCACGCCGTGGATCAGCGCGCGGTGATGCAGCACCGGCAGGTCGAATCCGCTGCCGTTCCACGACACGAGCTGCGGCGTGAACCGCTCGATGCCGTCGAAGAAGCGGCGGATCAGCTCGGGCTCGGCATCGCCCGGCTCGCCCACCGACCAGACCCGCAGGCCGTGCTCGTCGCGCAGCGCACATCCGATGGCGACGACCTGCTGAAGGTGGATCGGCATGAAGTCGTTGCCCGTGGCGGCGCGACGCTGTTGCGAGAACCAGTCGAGCACGCCGGCGTCGGCGACGCCGGCACCGATGTCGTACACGCGGCGGATGCCCGCGACGTCGGGAATCGTCTCGAGATCGAAGACGAGGATCGGCGGCGCCATGCCGTGACGCGGTCTACGCGGGAAAGACGCCGGTGGAAAGGTAGCGATCACCGCGATCGCACACGACGAAGACGATCGTGGCGTCACGCAGCTCGCGCGAGAGGCGCAGCGCGATGGCGCACGCGCCACCGGAGGAGACACCCGCGAAAAGACCTTCTTCGCGCGCCATGCGGCGGGTCATGTCCTCCGCCTCGGCCTGCGAGACGTACTCGATGCGATCCACGCGCGACGCGTCGTAGATCTTCGGCAGGTACGCGGGCGGCCACTTGCGGATGCCCGAGATGGAGGAGCCTTCCTCCGGTTGCGCACCCACGATGATGATCTCGGGGTTCTTTTCCTTCAGGAACCGCGACACGCCCATGATCGTGCCCGTCGTGCCCATGGCCGAGACGAAGTGCGTGATGCGGCCGCCGGTGTCGCGCCAGATCTCCGGCCCCGTGCCGCGGTAATGCGCCAGCGGATTGTCGGGATTGGCGAACTGGTTGAGGATGAGGCCCTTGCCTTCACCGCGCATGTGCTCCGCCATGTCGCGGGCCGCCTCCATGCCGCCGTCCTTGTGCGTGAGCACGATCTCGGCGCCGTATGCGCGCATGGTCTGCACGCGCTCCTGCGACTGGTTCTCCGGCATGATCAGGATGAGGCGATAGCCCTTGATCGCCGACACCATCGCGAGCGCGATGCCGGTGTTGCCGGACGTGGCCTCGATCAGCGTATCGCCCGGCTTGATGTCGCCGCGACGCTCCGCCTCGGCGATCATCGACAGCGCCGGCCGATCCTTCACCGAGCCGGCCGGGTTGTTGCCTTCCAGCTTGGCGAGGATCGTGTTCGTCGTCGCGCCGGGCAAGCGCTGCAGACGCACGAGGGGTGTGTTGCCGACCGTGTCGGCCAGGGTCTGGTACATCGCGTCAGCCTGCGCGGGCGCTCGTCGCGCATCAGGCACAACGAGCTCACGGCGAAAAGTCAGGCTGCGATTGTAGCGGACTGATGCAAACGCCCCTGCCGCCGGCCGCGCGCGGGCCGCGCGCCGGCCGGACGGGACTCGTTCATTTCTTCGCCGCGTCGTCCTTCGCGGCGGAGGCGCCGCTCGTGTCCTTGCCGGCCTTGTCCTTGGTGGACTTGCTTTTCGTGGCGTTGTCCTTGGTGGTTGCAGCCTTGGTCGACGTATCGGCGCTCGCCTTTTCGGCCTTGTCGTTCTTGGCCTTGCCGGCTCTTTCTTCCTTGGCTTTCTCCTTCGCGGCCTTTTCTTCCTGCGCTTTGGCCGCCTTTTCTTCCTTGGCCTTTTCGCGCGCCGCCTTGCGTTCGGCGGACTTCGCGGCCCGGTCTTCCTTGGCCTTGCCGGTTGCGGCCTTGTCGTCGGCGGCCTTGGACGCGTTGTCCTTGGCCGTATCCCTGGCCGCCGGCGCGCTCGCCGGTGCCGCGGGCGCTGCCGCCGGCGCGGCCGGCGCGGCGGTGCGTGCGGGAGGCGCCGCAGGCGCGGCGGTCGTCGGCGCGGCGCCCGACTTCGCGGAGCTTGCGGGCAGCGACGTGCGTCCAGAAACCGAGATCTGGTCCTTGATCTTGCCGAACTCGCCTTCCTTGATGCCCTTCACCTTCATGATGTCTTCGGGCGTCTTGAACGGTCCGTTGGCGTTGCGATAGTCGACGATCGCTTGCGCCTTGACCGGCCCGATGCCCGGTAGCGCGTCAAGCTCCTCCTTGGTGGCGGTGTTGATGTTGACCGCGGCGAGCGCGAACGTCGATACGACGAGCAGCAGTAGTGCGGCGAGCAGGCGCTTCATGCCTCGTTTTCCCTCGTGGATGTGAGCCGCGGTCCCGCGCCCGCGCAAACGCGCACGGCGCCGGGACCTCCCTGGAGCATGCGATGCGCATCCTACGGCTTTGGCGTCGCACTGCATAGGGCGCTCGGGAAAACGAACGCGTGACGGCTACTTGTGCTTGGCGTCGCCGGCGGCCTTGATCTCGCCCTTGGTGACGGCTCCCTTGGCGTCCGGCGATCGCGCCGGCGCGGCGCGCGCGGCGAGCGGCGTGACCGTGAGCTCGGCCTTGAGCTTCTCGAAGCGCTTGGCGCCGATGCCCTTGACGTCCTTCAGCTCGTCGATGGTCTTGAAGCCACCGTGCGCGGCACGATAGTCGAGGATCGCCTGCGCCTTGGAGGGCCCGATGCCCTGCAGCGCGACGAGGTCTTCCTTGGTAGCAGTGTTGAGATTGAGCGCTGCGGACGCGGCGCTCGACACGAGCGCGAGCAGGCAGGCGAGCAACAGGCGCGGCATGACGATTCTCCTCGTGAGTGAACGGTGCGCTGGCATCGAATCGGCGGGCGATCGATGCGTCGCGCACCGGCACCTTACGAGGATGCCGTGCCGGGAGAAATCAGACTTTCGACGTAGCGGCCGACGCCCTCCTCGATGCCGAGCATCGGCGCCGAATAGCCGGCGCCCCGAAGGCGCGAGGTGTCCGCCTGCGTGAAGCTCTGGTACCTGCCGACGAGCTCGGGCGGGAACGAAACGTAGCTGATCGCGCCCTCGGTCACGAGATCGCCGACCGCCTTGCGCGCACCGCCGTCGCGCGCGCGGTGCGCGTTGATGACCGCGGCTGCGACCTCGTTGAAGGACGACGCGCTTCCCGTGCCCAGGTTGAACAGACCGCTGCGATCGCGATGCTGGAGGAAATCGAGGTTCACCTTCACGACGTCGTCGACGCACACGAAGTCGCGCCGCTGCTCGCCCGCGGCGTAGCCGCCGGACCCTTCGAAGAGGCGCACCTTGCCGTCGGCGCGGTACTGCCGGGTGAAGTGATGCACGACCGACGCCATGCGTCCCTTGTGCTGCTCGCGCGGGCCGTACACGTTGAAGTAGCGAAACCCCGCGATCTGCGCCGTGCGATCGGGCAGCACGCGGCGCACGTACTGGTCGAACAGGAGCTTGGAGTAGCCGTAGACGTTGAGCGGCGCCTCGTGCGCGCGCTCTTCGCGGAATACGCTGCCCGCGCCGTACACCGACGCGCTCGACGCGTACAGGAACGGGACGTCGTTGTCCTGGCAGTGCTCGAGCAGGCTCACCGAATACCGGTAGTTGTTGCGCAGCATGTAGCGGGCGTCGGTTTCCAGCGTGTCCGAGCAGGCGCCCTGGTGCAGCATGGCGTCGATGTCGCCGTCGAAGTCGCCCGCCGAGAGGCGCGCGAGGAATTCGTCCTTGTCGAGGTAGTCGACGATGTCGCAGTCGACGAGGTTGCGAAACCGCTCGTCGCGCCCGAGATCGTCGACCGCGAGCACGTTGTGCTCGCCGCGTGCGTTCAGGGCGCGCACGAGATTGGATCCGATGAAGCCGGCGGCGCCGGTGACGACGATGTACACGATTGGGATCCCTTCAAAGCTCGAGATCGAGCGCGCCGGTGTCGCTCACCACGACCGGGACGCGCGACGCAAGAGCACACAGCAACTCGTAGCCGACCGTTCCAGCGGCCGCCGCCACGTCGTCGACGGGCACGCCCTCGCCCCACAGGACCACCGGACTGCCCACGCGCGCTTCCGGGATATCGCTGAGGTCGACCGTGAGAAGATCCATCGAGACGCGGCCCGCCAGTCGCGTCATGCGGCCGCATACCATGACCGGCGTTCCGTTGGGCGCGTGGCGCGGATAGCCGTCGGCATAGCCGCATGCCACGACGCCGATGCGATGCGCTCGCGTCGCGGTGTACGCCGCACCGTACCCGACGCTGTCGTGGGGCTGGAGGTCCTGGATGCCGATCAGCCGCGAGCGAAGCGTCATCACGGGGCGCAACCCTAGCATCTCGGCGGTGTCGTATGCGAACGGCGATGCGCCGTACAGCATGATGCCCGGACGAACGATGTCGCCTCCTACCTCGGCGTACCGCATGACGCCGGCCGAATTCGCGATCGACCGCGGATACGGCAAGCCGCGGCACGCGGTGTCGAACGTGCGCAGCGCCTCCTCGACGCCGTCGTCCTCGTCGGCGCGCGCAAGATGCGTCATCAGCCTCAGCGCCGCGACCGAAGCAAGCCCCGAAAGGCGCTCGCAGACGCGAACGAGATCGCCCGGGGGAAAACCCAGCCGGTTCATGCCCGTGTTGGCCTTGACGAAGACCTCCAGCGGCCGTGACAGCGACGCGGATTCGAGCATCCGCACTTGCTCTTCGTCGTGCACCACTACCGCCAGCCGGCGTTGCGCGATGTCGTCCAGGTCGCGCGCCTCGAAGAATCCCTCCATCAACAAGATGCGGCGCGTGTAGTGCATGTCGCGCAACGCCATGGCGGCGTCGAGCTCGACCAGCGCGAGACCGTCGGCGTCCTCCAGTGCCGGCAGCACGCGCGTGAGCCCGTGCCCGTAAGCGTTCGCCTTGACGACGGCGAGCACCTGCGCGCCCGGGGCCTTCTCTCTCGCACGCGCGAGATTGGCCTTGAGCGCCGACAGGTTGATTTGCGCGTAGAGCGGTCGTGGCATGCGACGATCAGCAATCGCGGCCGTCGCGCTGTTCGCTACAGCGTGCGCAGGCGAGGCGGTCCGCGGCGGTTGGGACGCCCACGCAATCATGGTATAAAGCGCGGGCCGCGCCTGGTGATCGATTATAAAACAACGGCCTCCGCGCGCGACTCCGGGGTTGGAGGGCCCCATCTCTGACCTCATGAAGTCCGGCTTCTACACCATCATGGCGGCGCAGTTCTTCAGCTCGCTCGCCGACAACGCCCTGCTCGTGGCCGCCATCGCGCTTTTGCGCGAGCTGCACGAGCCCGCGTGGATGACGCCAGCGCTGAAGCAGGCGTTCGTCGTGTCGTACGTCGTGCTCGCGCCGCTGGTCGGCGCGTTCGCCGACTCGATGCCGAAGGGGCGCGTGATGCTCATCACCAATGCGATCAAGATCGCGGGCTGCGCAATGATGCTCATGGCGCTGCATCCGCTAGTCGCCTACGCGCTGGTGGGCCTCGGCGCGGCCGCATACTCGCCGGCGAAGTACGGCATCCTCACCGAGCTCCTCCCTCCACAGCAGCTCGTGGTGGCCAACGGTTGGATCGAAGGGACGACGGTGGGCTCGATCATCCTCGGCACGGTGCTCGGCGGCGTGCTGATCAGCCCGCACATCGCCACCATGCTGCTGCAGTTCGACATGCCGTACATGGACACCGGCGTGGACACGCCGCCGCAAGCCGCGATATCGATCGTGATGGCCGTATACCTCGTCGCGGCGATATTCAACTGGTTCATCCCGGACACCGGCGTGGACCACCGCATCCCGAGCAAGAACCCGCTGTACCTCGTGCGCGAGTTCGCGCACTGCGTCTCGCTCCTGTGGCGCGACCGGCTCGGGCAGATCTCGCTCGCGACCACGACCCTGTTCTGGGGCGCGGGGGCCACGCTGCAGTTCATCGTGATCGAGTGGGCCTCGCGCGTCCTCGGCCTCGACCTGTCGCGCGCGTTCTACATGATGGGCGTGGTGGCGATCGGCATCGCGCTCGGTGCCGTGCTCGCCGCGCGCCTCGTGTCGCTCCGCGGCGCGGTGCGCGTGCTGCCGATCGGCGCGCTGATGGGCCTCGTCGTGATCGCCATGATCTTCGTGCGTCATCTGCCCGTGGCGCTTGTCCTGATGGTGCTGATCGGTGCGTGCGCCGGCTTCTTCGTGGTGCCGATGAACGCGGTGCTGCAGCATCGCGGCCACGTGCTGATGGGCGCCGGTCATTCCATCGCGGTACAGAACTTCAACGAGAACATCGGCATCCTGGTGATGGTGGGACTCTACGCGCTCATGGTGCGATCCGGGGTGTCGGTGACGACGGCGATCGTGCTGTTCGGTGTGTTCGTGTCGGGCATCATGCTGCTCATCATGTGGCGGCATCGACAGAATCGGATCCAGGGCGACTCGCTGCACCTCATCACGCTCGAGAAGACATAGCGGTCGGCGACGCCGATTCCCGGGGCGAGGGTTGAGAGCCGGCTTCTACACCATCATCGCGGCTCAGTTCTTCAGCTCGGTTGCCGACAACGCACTGCTCATCGCCGCGATCGGCCTGCTGGGCGAGATCGCCGCACCGGCCTGGATGACGCCGGCGCTGAAGCAGGTCTTCGTGGTCTCGTACGTCGTGCTCGCGCCGCTGGTCGGGCCGTTCGCGGACTCGATGCCCAAGGGGCGCGTGATGCTCATCACCAACATGGTGAAGATCGTCGGCTGCGCGGTGATGCTCACGGGCGCGCACCCGCTGCTCGCGTATGCCGTCGTCGGCCTCGGCGCGGCCGCGTACTCGCCGGCCAAATACGGAATCCTCACCGAGCTGCTGCCGTCCGAGCAGCTCGTGCTCGCCAACGGCTGGATGGAAGGCGCCACCGTCGCATCGATCGTGCTCGGGTTCGTCCTGGCGGGCGTGCTGATCAGCCCCGCCGTGTCGGAAACGCTGCTGCGGTTCGACATGCCGTTCGTCGACACGGGCGTCGACACCGCTTCCTCCGCCGCCGTGGCTCTGCTCATCGTGGTCTATTTCATCGCGGCGGTATTCAACTGGTTCATCCCGAACACCGGTGTCGATCATCGGACGCCGAGCCTCAAGCCCATGTACCTGTTGCGCGAATTCGTGCATTGCCTCGCCTTGCTGTGGCGCGACCGGCTCGGCCAGATCACCCTCGCCGCGACGACGCTGTCCTGGGGCGCCGCGGCGACGCTGCAGTTCATCGTGCTCGAATGGGGCTCACGGGTGCTCGGGCTGCCGATGCAGCGGTCGCTGTTCATGATGGGCGTGGTGATCATCGGAATGGCGGCGGGTGTCACCGCCGCCGCGCGCTGGGTGTCGCTGCGCGGCGCCGTTCGCGTCCTGCCCGCCGGCGTGCTGATGGGTGTGCTGACCATCTGCATGGTCCTCGTCCATCGTCTGCCGACGGCGCTCGTCCTGATGGTCCTCATCGGTGCCTGCGGCGGCTTTTTCGTGGTTCCCATGAACGCGCTGCTTCAGCACCGGGGTCACGTGCTGATGGGCGCCGGCCACTCCATCGCCGTGCAGAACTTCAACGAGAACCTCGGGATCCTGGTGATGGTAGGCCTCTATGCGCTGATGCTTCACGCCGGGGCGTCCATCACGACGGCCATCGTTCTGTACGGGCTGTTCGTCGTGGCGATCGTCGTGCTGATCATGCTGCGGCACCGCTACAACCAGCGGCGCGCCGATTCGCTGCGGCCGATCCGGTGAAGCGCGCCTAGAGCACCGTCGGCCGGTCCGGCAGCTCGTTCGCGATCGCGCCTTCGCGCGGAAAGTGCTCGGCGAGCACCGCGGACATGCGCTCGACCGCCTTCACCACGCCGTCGGCGAAGCGACCGGCGCGGAAGTCCGACTCGAGTGCACTGCAGATCGCCTGCCATTGCGCATCACCGACTTTGCGATGGATGCCGCGATCGGCGACGATCTCCACGGCATGGTCGGCGAGCAGCAGATACAACAGCACGCCGCAGTTCTCCTCGGTGTCCCACACGCGCAGCAGCGCGAACACCTCGATGGCGCGCTCGCGTGGCGTGAGATGACGCATGACGCGCGCCGGAGGAAGCGCGGGCTCGATCGCCACGCACACCTGCCCGCGATGCAGACGCTCGCCGGCCGCGATCGCCGTCTCGATCGCCTTCATCGCGGGCTCGTCGAACACGCGCCGGACGCTGCGATGATCCGTCGTCACGTGCTGCAGCAGCCGGGCTGCGTGCGAGCGAGGCATCGTCACCATCCTCCCGAAGCGCCGCCGCCGCCGAAGCTGCCGCCACCGCCCGAGAATCCACCGCCGCCCGAGAAGCCGCCACCGCCGCCGAATCCGCCGCCGCCCCAGCCGCCGGTCGGGATGTACATGCCGCCGCGGCGCCCGAACGTACCGCCGACACCGAGCACGAGCATGACGAGAAAAGCGACGACACCCGCGATGACCGCGATGATCGCGGATCCCGCGAGCACCCACGCGCCGACGCCGACGACGCCGGCGCCGAACGTCGAGCCGAGCAATCGACCGAAGACGCGCTTCAGGATTCCACCGAGCACCGGCACGCCGACGAAGAGCACGATCAACAGCGTCTCGAGATCGAAGCCGCCGCGATTCCTCGGCGACTTCGCCGGCGCGGGCTGCGCGGTGGCGCCGCCCTGGCGGGTTACGGCAATGATGCGATCCACGCCCGCGTCCACACCCGCGGCGAACTTGCCCTGGCGAAACAGCGGCGCGACCACGTCGCCGATGATGCGGCGCGCCTGCACGTCGGTCAGCACGCCCTCGAGGCCGTAGCCGACCTCGATGCGCATCTTGCGATCGTCCTTGGCGACGAGGAAGAGCACGCCGTTGTCGGAGCCCTTGCGTCCGATCTTCCACGCTTCGGCCACGCGGATCGAGTACGTCTCGATGGCCTCGGGCTTGGTCGACGGCACCATGAGCACGACGAGCTGGTTGCCTGTCTGCGACTCGTAGCGCGCGAGCTTGTCCTCCAGCGCAGCGCGCTCGGTGTCGGTGAGCGTGCCGGTGCGATCGGTCACGCGCGCGGTGAGCGGCGGGATCGGCGCGAGGCCCTCGCTCGTGCTCTCCCAGGCGCCCTGCGCGCCTGCGACGCTGCAGGCCAGCGTCGCGAGCACGCAGAGTGCCGCGAGGAAGGATTTCACGGCCGGATATCGAGCGCGGGCGTCAGCTCTTCGGTGTCGCCGGCGCCGGCTTGGTGAAGTCGACCTTGGGCGGCGCGCTCACGGCGGCCTCGTCGGCCACGGTGAAGTTCGGCTTCACGTCCATCTTGAATATCATCGCCGTGAGGTTCGTCGGGAACGAGCGCACGGTGCTGTTGTATTCCTGCACGGCCTTGATATAGCGATTGCGCGCGACCGCGATGCGGTTCTCCGTGCCTTCGAGCTGCGACTGCAGGTCGCGGAACAGCGCGTCGGACTTGAGGTTGGGATAGTTCTCCGCCACCAGCAGCAGGCGCGACAATGCGCCCTGCAGCTGATTCTGCGCCTGCACGAACTTCTCGAACGCGACGGGGTCGTTGATGAGCTCGGGGGTGGCGCGGATCGAGCCCACCTGCGCGCGCGCGTTGGTGACTTCGGTCAGAACCTGCTGCTCCTGCGCTGCATAACCCTTGACCGTGTTGACGAGGTTCGGCACGAGATCCGCGCGCCGCTGGTATTGGTTGAGCACTTCGGACCAGGCGGCCTTGATGCCTTCGTCCTGGCGCTGCAGGTCGTTGTAGCCGCAGCCGCCCAGCATCAACGTGGCAAGAACGGCGATCAGTGCGGCCAATCGTTGCAACATGCGTCCTCCCGTGTGGGTAAGAGAACCGAGGGCGGACGTGGCGCCCGCGCACCGCAATATGCGGGTTGGTTCCGGCGGGCGCAAGGCCCGACGGTCGACCGCACCGAAGGCATCCTGCGCTCGACCGGATGACTAAGCTGCGCCCCGCAGCACCCGCCGGGCGAAGAGAAGGTCCTCCCATGCCTTCGCCTTGTCCGGCAGATTGCGAAGCAGGTACGCCGGATGATAGGTGACGATGAGCGGCCGCCCATGCAGCCGATGCACGCGTCCGCGCAGGCTCGCGATCGATGCGTCGACGTTCAGCAGCGTCGACGCCGCGCTGCGCCCGAGCGCGACGATGAGACGAGGCGAGATGAGATCGATCTGCCGCTCGAGATAGGGCCGGCACGCGTCGACCTCGAGCGGCTCCGGCGTGCGATTGTTCGGCGGCCGGCACTTCAGCACGTTGGTGATGTAGACGCCTTTGCGGCGGTCCAGCCCGATCGCCGCCAGCATGTTGTCGAGCAGGCGCCCGGCCTGACCAACGAAAGGCTCGCCGCGCGCGTCCTCCTCGGCGCCGGGTGCTTCGCCGATGAACATCCATTCGGCGCGCGCGTCGCCCACGCCGGGCACGGCGCGAGTGCGCGTGCGGCACAGCCCGCAGGCCGTGCACGCAGAAACGTCGTCGGCGAAGGCGTCGAAGTCGAGGCGCGCGATGCGTGCCATGCGCGCGTCCGCCGGCGTGGCTGGCGCGGACTCGGCTTGCGGGCCCCGGGCGCGCGAGCGCCACACCGGCGCAAGCCCCATCTCCTCGAGGACATCGTCGCGCGTGGCCATCAGCGCGCGTCGCTTGCGAGCGGACGGCGCATGACGAGCGCATCCTCGCGCGAACCCGTCACCGGCGCCGGCGGATAGTACGCGACGCGACGTGCGATCGGCGCGAAACCCTCGCTGCGGTACAGCCCGATGCCTGGCGCATTGCTTACACGCACCTCGAGGAACATCTGCTCGGCGCCCATGCGCCGCGCGTCGTCCATGAACTGGCGCAGGAGCGCGCGACCGAAGCCTTCGCGGCGGCTGTCCGACACGACGGAAAGATTGAGGAGCTGCGCTTCGCCCGGCGCCAGCATAAGCACGCCGTACGCGACGATGCGCCCGCCGCGCTCGGCGACGCGCGCGGCGTAACCGGCGGCGAGCGCGTCGCGGAAGTTGCCGAGCGTCCACGGCGCGAGATGGATCTGCGCCTCGAGCGCGGCCACGTAGGCGAGATCATCCGCGCGCATCGGGCGCCAGAGGACCGGCTCGAGCGTCGGCTTCGGTACAGTGGCCATCGCGCTAGAGGCGCTGACCCGCGTCGCGCTCGGCGGTGGTCAGCGCGACGCGATGACGCACGTAGAGCGGCTCCGCATCGGCGGCGTCCGCACCTTCGCCCGCGGCAAAGCGCGCGAGCGCGAGCTCGCCGATGGCGCGCGCCGACGGCTGTGCATTCGCGTCGACGCTCGCCAGCGCGAGGCGCGAGGCGAGCTCGGGATACACGCGATAGCCGTCACCGCAGCCATGCCACGTGCCCGCGATCGGCCGCAGATCGTCCGGCCGGCGCACCGCGGCCGCGTCGACCTCGCGCCACGCGTCGCGCTCGCGGCGGTAAGCCGCGATGTACACCTCGCGCATGCGCGCGTCGAGGCACGGCCGCACGTCGACGAGACCGTGCGTACGCCACGCCTGGTGCGCCAGCGCGAGCAGTGTCGGCACACCGATCAATGGCCGGTCGATGCCGAGCCCGAGGCCCTGCGCGATGCCGCACGCGATGCGAACGCCGGTGAAGGAGCCCGGGCCGGCGCCGAAGGCGATGCCGTCCAGCCCGTGCAGCGGCACGCCGGCCTGCCGGAGCAGCACGTCGATGAGCGGCAGCGCGCGCTCCGAGGCCGCGCTGCCCGCGCGCTCGCCGTGCTCGTGCCAGGACGCGCCGTCGCACACGGCGACGGTGAGCCAGTCGGTGGACGAGTCGAGCGCGAGGATGCGCATGCGCCAAGTTTACCGCCGAAGGTAAAATGTCGGGTTTCCCGCTTCCACTCATGCCGCGCGCGCTCGTCGAATCGCTGGACCAGGAAGGCCGAGGCATCGCGCACGTCGATGGCAAGGTGGTATTCGTCGAGGGCGGATTGCCCGGCGAGACGGTCGATCTCGCCGTGCGCAAGCGCAAGCCGAGCTTCGATATCGCGACGGTGACATCCGTCTCGCATCCCAATGCCGGGCGCGTCACGCCGCGCTGTCCGCATTTCGGCGTATGCGGAGGTTGCTCGCTGCAGCATGCCGATCCGTCGCTGCAGCTGGCGGCCAAGCAGCGCGCGCTCGAGGATGCGCTCCAGCGCATCGGCCGCGTGAGACCCGAGGCGCTGTTGCCGCCGATCGCCGGCCCTGCCTGGGGCTATCGCGACCGCGCGCGTCTTTCCGTGCGCGACGTGCCGCGCAAAGGCGGCGTGCTGGTCGGCTTTCACGAGCGTCAATCGAGCTACGTGGCCGACATGCTCGAGTGCCACGTGCTGCCGCCGAAGATCTCGGCGCTCCTGCCGAAGCTACGCACCCTGATCGAAGGCCTGTCGATCCGCCAGCGTCTGCCGCAGATCGAGCTCGCGGTGGGCGAGCGGCTCGCCGCCGTCGGCCGCGAACGCGGGGCGCCCGTGTACGCGCTGGTATTGCGCATCCTCGCGCCGCTCACGATCGCCGACGAGGCGCGGCTCGTCGCGTTCGCGGATGCGCATGGCGTCGACTTCTGGCTCCAGACCGGGGGACCGGAAACGGTCAGGCCGTTCCATCCTGGCAATGCGACGCTCGCGTACACGCTGCCGGAGTTCGACGTCGCCCTTCCGTACTCCCCCACCGAATTCACCCAGGTCAACACGGCGATCAACCGGGTCCTGGTGAGGCGCGCGATCGCGCTGCTCGACCCAATGCCCGGCGAGCGCATCGCCGACTTCTTCTGCGGCCTCGGCAACTTCACGCTGCCGATCGCGCGGCGCGGCGCATTCGTGACCGGCATCGAGGGCAGCGTTGCGCTGGTCGAGCGCGCGCGCGCCAACGCGCGGCGCAACGGCCTCGAGAGTTCCACCCGCTTCGAGGCCGCGAACCTGTTCGAATTCGACGCGGCGGCGCTCGACGCACTCGGTCCGGTCGATCGCGCGCTCATCGATCCGCCGCGCGAAGGCGCCATGGCGGTGGCGAAGACCCTTCCGCCACGCGACGCAATGCACCCGCTTGCGCGCATCGTGTACGTCTCCTGCAATCCGGCCACGCTGGCACGCGACGCCGGCGTGCTCGTGCACGAACGCGGCTACAGGCTCACGGCGGCCGGCGTGGTGAACATGTTCCCGCATACGGCGCACGTCGAGTCCATCGCACTGTTCGAGCCCTGATCGCGCGGCACCTCTCGTTTTCCGAGGAGACGGCGCGGTGCGGTCCTACAGGGATCGCCAAAGCCGACTGACTCCGCTTCGCGGCGCGCCGACGCACAATCCTCCGTATCGCTGGCCGCCCTGCGCGCGACGCGGCATCGAACACGAGGAGAGCTCCATGCATGCAAGACGCATCACACTGGCGGTGGCGCTGGCCGGACTGATCGGCGTGGGCACGGTCGCGGCCGTGCGCGCCGATGACGCCGCCTCCCCGGCGGGCCCGGGTGTGGCACCGACCCCCGACGAGAGCGCGCCGCAAGCCGGCGCGCCCGAAAATCCCACCGTCATCGTCATTCCCGACAATGACGAGGACGCCGCCACGCCCGGGTCGACGGGCACGCTGCTGATCCTGATTCCTCGCCGCGCCCCCGACGCGACGACGCCGGCGCCCGAATCGCTGCCCGAGCCGATTCCAGGCCGCCGGACGGCGCACACGGTGGACGTCTGAAGCCAAAAAAAACGGGGCGATCGCTCGCCCCGTGACGTGAGCCTCGCTGGCGTCAGTCGCGCTGACCGCTCAGCGCCATCAGGATGTTGAGCAGGCTGATGAAGACGTTGTAGATGTCGAGGAAGATCCGCAGCGTCGCGGTGATGTAGCTCGTCTCCCCGCCGTGGACGATGTCGCTCACGTCGTACAGGATGTACGCCGAGAAGATCAGCACGGCGACCGCCGAGAGGGTGAGCTGCAGCGCGGGCAGCTGGAAGAACAGGTTCGCGAGCGACGCCACGATCAGCAGGATCAGCCCGACGAACAGGAACTTGCCCATGAAGGAGAAGTCGCGCTTCGTCACGGTGGCGATCGAGGCGAGGGCGAAGAAGATGACCGCCGTCATGCCGCCGGCGAGGCCGATCAGCTGACCGCCGTTGCGCAGCCCCATCGCCACCGTCAGGATGGGCGTGAGCATCAAGCCCGCGATGAAGGTGAAGCCCAACAGCGCCGGGACCCCGAGCGCGCTGTTGCGCAGCGCCGTGACGGCGAACAGCGCACCGATCATTACACCGAACATGAGCAGCGGCGTGAGGATCGGCGCCGCCACGAAGAGGTGGATGAAGTTGAACTGCATGCCGACGAAAGCGCCGGCAATGGTCGGCAGCATCGACAATGCGAGCAGCCAGTAGGTGTTGCGCAGGACGCGATTGACGTCCGGTACGGCAACACCGCCGCCCGCCTTGGGCAGCGACAGCTGCTCGTTCGTGAATGCGGGCTGGAACTTGTCCATCAAGGCCTCCGGGGTCGAGAACAGCCGGCAAGCGCCGGCGCACGCTTAGACTAGCAGAAAACGATCCGGTTTCAAGGACCTACACTTTCTGTAAGCCATCACGTGCGTGTTAACATGGGTGCGCCGCGCCGACAAATCAAGTGTCGCACGGATGGGTGGCAGAGCGGTTGAATGCACTGGACTTGAAATCCAGCGGTCGCTTCCGGCGGCCCGTGGGTTCGAATCCCACCCCATCCGCCAGAAGCACCTCCCAAAGCGTCCCATGACCCTCGGTCAGCGCTGTAGCTCCTCCGCCTTGTCGCGCCAAGTACCGCTTCGGAGGGTCGACGAGCGCGCGCTCCGTCGGCACGGCGCACGGCTCGCAGTCGCCCACTGGATCGTGCTCCGTCCTGGCCTATGGCGGGCGCGCGGCGGCGAGCGCACATGACGAGACGCATGCGGTGACGCCCGACCGCGTCGCGACGCCGACACCCATGGCGCTTGCTCGCACGCCACTATTCGCGCCTGCCGACTGTCTGTAAGCTCTGGCCACCGGCTCGTGCAATGAATTCCGCGGGCGCGGGGCGTTGATGCGCCGAGCGCACCCTCATCGCGGCTCTCGGGTCAATGTGGGACAGCGAAACCTAACGATGCGGGCGCGCGTTGAGTCAACTTGCATCGAGAGCCCGAACGTCGCTTGCGGAAATGGCGAGGCTTCTGCCGCGGCTGGCGATGGTCGCTTTCCTGCTCCTGTTCCTGCAGACGGGCGTCCGCGCTGACGCGCTGCCCCCCGGCGTACTGATCCTCTACCCCAATCTGCGCTCGTTTCCATTGAACGCGCTGATCGATGAAACGGTCCGGCGCCAAGTTCCCAAGGAATTCGGTCAGCCCGTCGCGATCTACAGCGAATTCCTGGAGTCCGAGCAATTCACCGACGAACGCGACGACGTCGCCCGCGCGCAGTTCGTCCTCGAGCGATATCGCGACCGCAACGTCAAGGCCGTGCTCGTCGTAGGTGCGCTCGGACTGGAGTTCTTCCTGAAATATCGCGACCGGATGCTGCCTCGCGTGCCGGTCGTCTATACGGTGGTCACGCAGATGGCGGCGGACGAGTTCACATTCCCGCCGGACGTCATCGGGGCGCCAACCGTCACCAGCGACGACGCTTCGCTGGCCCTCGCGCTGCAGCTTCATCCGCGCGCCAGGCGGATCTACTTCGTGACCGGGGCGGGAACGCAGGATCGGCGATATGAGCGCCAGGCGCGTCGCGCAGCGGAGCGCCTTCCGCGGCCTGTCGGGGTCGAATTCCTCGCCGGGCTGACGACCTCCGAAGTGCTGCACCGGCTCGGTACGCTGACCGAGGATTCGATCGTCTACAGCCACGGTTACTTCGTGGACGGAGCGGGCGTGGTGTCCACACCGTCCGGAAGCATGGAGAGGATGTCGTCGATATCCGGGGCGCCCGTGTACAGCCGGAGCATGGACGTGCTCGGCAGCGGCGTCGTCGGAGGGTTCATCACGCCACGCGACAAGCAGGCGGCGCAAGCCTCGGCCATGGTGGTCCAGCTGTTGAAGGGCGTCGCCCCCGCAACCATCGCGGTGGAGGCCATCGGCGAAACGCCGATCCTCGACTGGCGCCAGCTGCAGCGCTGGCACATTGCCGAGTCGCAGCTGCCGCCCGGAGCCGAGGTGCGTTTCCGGCCGCCTTCGCTGTGGCAGCAGCACAGGCAGCTGATCCTGGCCGGAACGGCGATCTTCGTCCTTCAGGCTTCGCTGATCGCGGCCCTCCTGCTTCAGCGTGCGCGACGCCGCAACGCGGAAAAGGAGGCGGCCGGCCTCAGCGGACAGCTGCTCACTGCGCACGAAGACGAGCGCCGGCGTCTTGCCCGCGAGTTGCATGACGACTTGACGCAGCGCATCGCGCGGCTCTCCGTCGATGCCTTTCATGTGGAGCGCAACGCAGGCGTCGGGGCGACACAGATGCGCCGGGACCTGGTACGTCTGAGCGAGGATGTCCATGCGCTGTCGTACCGCCTGCATCCGGCCGTGCTCGACGATCTCGGTCTGGTCGAAGCGCTGCGCGCGGAGTGCGATCGGGTGGCTCGCAGCGGCGACCTGCGGGTGGAGGTGAATGCGGAGCCCGTGCCTGCGACGACGACGAACGAGGCGTCGCTGTGCCTGTTTCGCGTCGCGCAGGAGGCGTTGAACAACGCGGTGCGCCACGGACGACCGGACGCCATCACGGTGTTGCTGTCGCCGCACCACCGCGGCCTGCGCCTCGCGGTGAGCGACAACGGCAACGGCTTCGTGGCTGACGGCATGCCCCGGCGTGCAAGCCTTGGCCTCGCCAGCATGCGCGAGCGTGTACGACTGCTCCATGGACAGCTCGACGTCGAGAGCACGCCGGGACGCGGCACCACCGTGATCGCCTGGGTGCCGGCGTGACTTTGCCCGGCAAGCCGCGCGTCCTGCTGGCCGACGACCACCGCATGTTCGCGGAGGCGCTCAAGGGCTTGCTCACCGACGAGTTCGAGCTCGTCGGCATCGTCGAAGACGGCCGCGCGATGGTGAAGGCCGCGCAGGCTCTGAAGCCGGACATCATCGTGGCGGACGTGTCGATGCCCGAACTGAATGGCATCGATGCGCTGGTGCAGATCAAGCAAACGAATCCCGGGATCCGCGTCGTGTTCCTCACGATGCACCGCGACGCGGCCTACGCGCGCCGCTGCCTGCAAGCGGGTGCGCTGGGATTCGTGCTCAAGCATTCGGCGCCCGAGGAGCTCGTGGTGGCGCTGCGCGCTGCCCTGCACGGTCGCACCTTCATCACGCCCGATCTCGCGGCCGAGATGCTGCGCACCGGCGGCAAGAAGGATGCGAGCGCCGCTACAGTCCTGACACCGCGCCAGCTCGAGATCCTGAAGCTGCTCGTCGAAGGACAGTCGGCCAAGCGCATCGCCGCCAGTTTGAATCTCTCGGCACGCACGGTCGAAGACCACAAGTATCGGATGATGGAAGCGCTCGGCATCGAAAACAGCGCGGAGCTCATCCACTTCGCGCTCACCCATCAGCTCGTCCCGTAGTTTCCGGGCATTCGACCCGTAGTTTTCCGGCTGCGTCCCACCGGGCCCGCGCCTACAGTCGCCTCCTGGGTCGCGCAGCGGCCCGAGACAACGGGGAGAGCGGTGAGGTGAACCGCGAGAGCGCTGGCGAGCCGCATTCGTGTCGTCGAGTGCGTGCTGCTGCCCGCTCACGGCTCGCTACACCATCTCTTCGGCCACCGGTCCATGACGACCACGCGCAGCTGCGTGCTGCTGGCTGATCACCACCACGGGCTGCGTGACAGCGTTCGCGGGCTGCTCGAGGAGGAATTCGACAACGTCTTCATGGTGGCCACAGAGGCCGCGCTGCTCGAGGGCGCCGAAAGGTTGAGCCCGGTCGTCGTGCTCGTGGACTTGTCGTTCTCGGCCGGTGACATCGGCGGCCTGCTGCATGGCATCGCGGCGCGCTCTCCCGCGTCGAAGCTCTTGGTGCTCTCCGTGCACGATCAACGCACGGTTGCGGAGGCCGTGCTCGCGGCAGGCGCCGATGCCGTGGTGCTGAAACGATGCCTGGTGACCGATCTCATGGACGCGGTGGGTGCCGTGCTCGCGGGCCAGCGCTACGTCTCGGCGGCAATCTCCAGGTGAACGGTATCGCACGGCGAGCAGGCGTTTTCACCGAAAGGAACCTCGACATGAGATCCATCGAACGTGCAACGACCCGCCGCGGCGAAAGCGCTCGCCGGTTTGCCGCGCTCATCGTGCTGTCGGCGTTCGCCGGCGTTGTATCCGCGCAGCAATTCGTCTACCCGGCGAAGGGCCAGTCGCCCGCGCAGCAAAAGAAGGACGAAGGCGAATGCCACCTCTGGGCGGTGGAGCAGAGCAAGTACGACCCGACGAACCCGCCGAAGCAGACCGCGGCCGCTAAGGCGCCGACCACGGCCAGCGGCACGGCACCCGGCGCCGGGGCGCGCGGTGCCGCGCGCGGCGCCGTTGTCGGAGGCGTAATGGGCGACGCCGGGGCCGGCGCCGCCGCGGGGGCGGTCGCGGCGCGAGGACAGAGCAGGCGCCAGAACGCGGCGCAGTCACAGCAGCAGCAGGCGGCCACCACGCAGCAGGATCAGGCGGGTCTGGCCGCGTATCAGAAGGGACGGTCGGCGTGTCTCGAGGGCCGCGGATACTCGGTGAAGTAGGGGGCGCGAGGTCGTGTTCATGAAAATCGATTCGGTGCGATGCACGCAACGACAGGCCACATGGCGGGTTCGGCTCGCCGCATGCCTCGCGTTGATCGCCGCGCCAATCGTCGTCGCACAGGCACCCGCCGCGCCCGGTCAACCCGCTCAGGAGCTTTCAGCCGCGCAACTGGAAGAACTCGTCGGGCCGATCGCGCTATATCCGGACGATCTCGTGGCGATCATCCTGCCGGCGTCCACCAATCCGCTGCAGCTCGTACAGGCGGACCGGTTCCTCGAGAAACGCAAGAAGAGTGGGAGAGTGTTCGAAAAGGACCTTGGCAGCAATACAGCCTCGATCGCTGTCCACCTTGCGGCATTCGGCCCGGGTGCGGGATGGATGGAAGTCGCGGCTCGCTAGCCGCACGGTCGGCTGTGCACATGCGCAAAGCTCCGTCCTACGACCGTCAGCACGCGCAGGCCAAACGGTGAACAAGGGAACCGTCACGATCACGGCAATACTGGCGTCGTTGATGCTTCTGGGAGGCTGTGCCACCCGTCCGGTCAACGCGCCGATCACCCAGGCAGACCCGAGCACGGGCTACCGTTTCGAAGTGCGCCAGGCGCATGTCGCGAACAAGGCCAACCTGGTCGTGCTCGCCTTCTCGGGCGGTGGCACGCGCGCCGCCGCATTTTCGTATGGCGTCCTCGAATTCCTGCGACGTACCGAGTTCGTCGGACCGAAAGGCAACAGGGGCCGCCTGCTCGATGAGGTCGACGTCATCACCGGCGTGTCGGGCGGCAGCTTCACGGCGCTGGCGTATGGGCTCTACGGTGAAAAGCTGTTCACCGAATACGAGCAGGCCTTCCTCAAACGCGACGTCCAGGGCGAGATCGTCTCGCGCGCATTGAACCCGGCCTATTGGGCGATGCTCGGGTCCAAGGGATGGGGCCGCTCGGAACTCGCGGCGCAGTTGTACGATGAAGTTCTGTTTCACGGCGCAACCTTCGGCGACCTCGACCGCGGCGCCGGACCGCTGATCCTCGCGTCGGCGACCGACATCTCGACCGGCGCCCGATTCGTCTTCAACCAGCGCACGTTCGATCTCATCTGCTCGGATCTCAATGCGGTCGCGCTGTCGCGCGCCGCCGCTGCGTCATCCGCAGTGCCGGTCGTGCTCTCGTCGATCACGCTCAAGAACTATGGAGGTACGTGCAATGCCTCCATGCCGGCGTGGGCCAAGCCGTTCCTCGACTCCGCGGAGCCGCCGCGACCGGCGGCCCGTGCGCTGCGATCGCTCAGGGCGGAGCAGGCGTACGCCGACGGCGCTCGCCGGCCCTATCTTCATCTGGTCGATGGCGGCGTCTCGGACAACGTGGCGATGCGCAGCGTGCTCGACTCGCTGGAAATCCTCGAGTCCCTGCACGCAGCGGGTCAGCCGACGCCGCTCGACAGCGCGCAAAGGATCGTCGTGTTCGTGGTCAACTCGCTGTCGTCCCCACCCACCAATTGGGACGAGTCGGAGACGCCGCCCGGTACGATCGACATCCTGCTCAAGGCAGCAGGCACGCCGATCGACGCCTTCTCGTACGAGTCCGTCGAACTGCTCAAGGACACCGCGGCGCTCTGGCGCGCGATGCGGGTGATCCGTCGCTCGAAGCGTATGCGGCCAACACCGATCCTGCCGTTGCTGCAGCGCTGCGCGTTCCGGATGCCGAGATCTATGCCATCGACGTGTCGTTCCCGGCGTTGAAGGACAAGGCGGAGCTCGACTACCTCAATCAACAACCGACGTCGTTCGTTCTGCCCGCACAAGCGGTCGATCGTTTGCGCGCCGCCGCCGGAAGGATCATCGAGGCGTCACCGGAATTCCAGCGGCTTCTCAAAGACACGGGCGCCAAGGTCTTGGGGCAGCCGGCAGTCGCTGGCACTCCAGAGTCGGCAAAGCACGACTGACCATCACTTCGCCCGACTGCCCCACAGCTTCGACCGGGCCGAAACCGTCCTGCGTCCGGCCGATGCTCAACTGCCAGGGAAGGCCATGATGAAAGCAACCATTCGTCGCAGGATGATCGCCGGTGCGAGCGTCGTCGGGCTGGCGTGCGCGTCGGCGGTCAATGCGCAGGACATTCCGCCGCCGACGGGCCAGAAGATCCAGTATTCGCCATACCCGACCAAAAACTTCCCGAACCGCGTCTACTTCGGGGACACCCACCTGCACACGTCGTATTCGACCGATGCCGGGATGATCGGGAACACCCTCGGCCCGGAAGAGGCGTATCGGTTCGCGCGTGGTGAAGAAGTGAAGTCCAGCACGGGCTTGCCGGCTAAATTGCAGCGGCCCCTCGACTTCCTCGTCGTTGCCGATCACTCCGAGAACCTCGGTCTGGCGCCGCAAATCGCGAGTTCGGACCCCGAGCTGCTGAAATCCGAGTGGGGTCGCAAGATGTATGACCTGGTCAAGGCGGGCAAGGGCCTCGAGGCGTTCAACGAGTGGAGCAAGCGCCTGAATGAGCGCGACGATCCGTTCAAAGGCAACGATGTCGTCACTCGCAGGATGTGGGAGCAGGAAACGGCCGCCGCTGAAAAGTACAACGAGCCGGGCCGATTCACGGCCTTCATCGGCTTCGAATGGACCTCGACGCCAGGCGGCAACAACCTTCATCGCAACGTGATCTTCCGCGGCGGCAAGGAGCAGGCCGATAAGATCATCCCGATCTCGCAGTACGACACCGTCGATCCGGAAGTCCTCTGGCAGTGGATGAGCGATGCCGAGAAGAAGACCGGCACCCGGCTGCTCGCCATCCCGCACAACGGCAATCTGTCCATGGGCCTCATGTTCGACGACGTGACGCTGACTACCAAGAAGCCGATCGACCGCGACTACGCGGAGCGCCGAATGCGCTGGGAGCCGCTGTACGAAACGACGCAAATGAAGGGCGACGGCGAAACGCACCCTGCGCTTTCGCCCAACGACGAGTTCGCCAACTTCGAGCGCTGGGACAAGAGCAGTTTCGGGACCGAGGTTCATACGCCGGCGATGTTGCCGCGCGAATACACCCGCGAAGCCCTCAGGCGTGGCTTGAAATACGAGCAGCAACTCGGAGCGAATCCGTTCAAGTTCGGCATCGTCGGCTCGACGGATTCACACACCTCGCTTTCAACCACGCAGGAAGACAACTTCTTCGGCAAGGTCGTGCCGCTGGAGCCGTCGGCCAACCCCGTGCGCTTCGATGAGGTGATCACCGGCCGCCTCACGCAAGGCACAGCGTCGAAGCAATACGCCTGGGAGACGAGCGCTTCCGGTCTCGCCGCAGTCTGGGCAAACGAAAACACCCGTGAAGCGCTGTGGGATGCGATGGCGCGCAAGGAGGTGTACGCCACCACCGGGACACGCTTGCTGGTGCGCGTATTCGGCGGCTACGACTTCACCGCCAAGGACCTCGAGCGTTCCGATTTCGCCGAGCAGGGCTACAAGCGCGGCGTACCGATGGGCGGCGATCTCAAGGCCGCGCCCGCGGGGAAGGTGCCATCGTTCCTGGTGCGCGCGGTGCGCGACGCGGACGGCGCGAACCTCGACCGAATCCAGGTCATCAAGGGCTGGTTGGACGCTTCGGGCAACACACACGAGAAGGTCTATGACGTCGCCTGGTCGGGCAATCGCAAGCCGGGCAAGGACGGGAAGCTGGCGCCGGTCGGAAACACCGTGAATGTCAAGGATGCGACGTATACGAACGCGATCGGAGCCCCGTACCTGCACGCGCACTGGAAGGACCCGAGCTTCGATCCGAAGCAACGAGCGTTCTACTACGTGCGGGTGATCGAGATTCCGACCCCACGATGGACCACATACGACGCCAGGTTCTTCGGGACCAAGCCGCCTGCGGCCGCGCCAACCGCAATCCAGGACCGCGCGTATACCTCGCCGATCTGGTATTCGCCGTCATGATGGCCGGCACCGCGCCGCGTCGTTCGCGAACGCTGTTTACGCGCACTGCATTCGTCGAGCTCGGCGCCAGGCTGTTCCTGGCGATGCTGCCGGCTGCCGGCATGGGATTGCTGCTTGGCGTACCCGGACGCTCGATGGAGGCCGTCGTGGTGACCAGGGTGTGCGCTCCCTGACACGAGGTATCGCATGCGCGCAAAACGGCTGCTGCACGAACCGCTCCTTCACTTCCTGCTGATCGGCCTGGCGCTGTTCGTGCTCTACGGCAACCTTGCGAAGCCGGATCGCGCCGGTATGACCATCGTCGTCAGTTCGGCGATGGTCGACGCGATGGCGCGCGAGCACGAGTTGAGGTGGACGAGGAAGCCGAGCGAAGACGAGCTCGCGGGGCTCGTCGATGCCTACGTGCACGACGAGATCCTCTACCGTGCGGGCCTGGCGTTGGGTCTCGATCGTGACGATTCGCTCATCAAGCGGCGCGTTCGCCAGAAAATGGAAGTCATCGCCGAAGAGCAGAGTGCGCGCGAATCGCCGTCGGATGCCGACCTTGCCGCCTACGTCAAAGCGCACCAGGACGGCTTCCTGCTGCCGTCAAAGGCCAGCTTCGAGCAGATCTTCGTCGGCGATGGGATTCGGGTGGATGCGGAGCGGATCGCTGCGACTGCGCTTGCGGCGCTGCGGCGCGGGGTCGACGCGAGCCAACTGGGCCAGGCCTCCATGCTGCCGACTCGAGTCGAGAATGCTCCCTCGAGCATGATCGCGCGCGACTTCGGTGCAGCATTCGCGCGACAGATCGAGAGCGTTCCCCTCGGGCAATGGAGCGGGCCGATCGCGTCGAGTGTCGGCACGCACCTGGTGCGCGTGAGCGCGCGTCAGCCGGCTGCCATGCCGTCGCTCGATGCAGTTCGCCAGGTCGCTGCGCGCGAATGGGAAAACGAGCGCCGCCTGAGCGCTCGTAGCGCCAGCTATGACAAGCTGCGCGGCAACTACACGGTGCTCGTCGAGGCAAAGAAACCTGCTTCTTTGGCCGCGCAATGACGGACATCCTGCGGCGGCTTGTGATGATCGGTGGCCTGACGCTCGCGGCCGTGTTGCCCGCCATGGCGGACGAGTTCCGACCGGCGTACCTTCAGCTGCGGCAGATCGATGCGGCCGCTTACGAAGTCCTCTGGAAGGTGCCGGCGCTCGACGAGGCGACCACGCTCCGCGTCGTCCCGATCTTCCCTCCGGGCGCGCGGACACGGACGCCGGTGCGCAGCAGCTATGCGGCGGGCACCGCGGTGCAACGCTGGCGGCTCGAGGTCGATGGCGGGCTCGCCGGCAAGGCCGTCGAGTTCTCCGGGCTTGCCGACGCGCGCATCGACGTGCTGGTGCGATTGGAGCGCCTCGATGGCTCGGTGCAGCTCGGCCGTGCCCTTCCGTTGAATCCACGCTTCCTCGTTACTGCGGCTCCACGCGCATTCGAGGTCGTGCAGACCTACACCGTGCTCGGCATCGAGCACATCCTCACCGGATTCGATCACCTGCTGTTCGTGCTCGCGCTGGTGATCCTCGTAAAAGGCGTTCGACGCCTGATCGCGACGGTCACCGCGTTCACGATCGCGCACAGCCTCACGCTGGTCGCGGCAACGCTCGGATGGGTCCACGTGCCCGGGCCGCCCGTGGAGGCGACGATCGCGCTTTCGATCATTTTCGTGGCAGCCGAGATCATGCGCGGCCGGCGCGGCATGAAAGGGCTCACGGAACGGTCGCCGTGGATCGTCGCATTCATCTTCGGCCTCCTGCATGGCCTCGGGTTCGCCAGCGCGCTCGGAGAAATCGGTCTCCCGCATAGCGCGATTCCGGTCGCGTTGCTGTTCTTCAACGTCGGCGTCGAGATCGGCCAGCTGCTGTTCATCGGCGCCGTCTTCGCCTGCATCGCGATCACGAGGAAGGCGATGCCACGAGTCGCCGTTCGACAGCCGGCGTGGGCGTGGCGAATCCCACCGTATGCGATTGGCGGCATCGCCGCTTTCTGGACCATCCAGCGCATCGCGTCGTTCTGATCCGCTCATGCGCGCGCGCAATCTCGAAATCACCAATGAAGGGACAGACCCACATGTGGCTACTTCGATTCCTCGTGCTCGCTTCCATGCTGAGTGCCTCGGGGGTGCTCGCCGCCGCGCCGCCCTTCGAGCCAATGCCCACGTTGGACGCCGCGGCATTGGTGCCGGCGCGATTGATCAATGACGCCGGGTACACGGTCGATCCCAAGGTCCCTGTGGTCGGTTACATGGGCCAGTTCATCCTGCGCGCGCCAGCCGGCGAATTCGCCGCCGATGGAACCGAAATGCTGGCCATTCGCGTAGCGGAGCTCGCGGCGATCGCGAAGCTGGCACAGTTGAGTCAAACCGGCGTATTCACCGACGCGCTTGCCGCCTCGGCCAAGAAGACCGGCGCTGCCATCGGACAAGCTGTCATGAACCCGGTCGAAACGGTGTCGGGCATACCGGCCGGCGTCGGCCGGTTCTTTCAGTCCGCGTCGACCAAGGTCGCGCGTGCCACGGAATCCGGCGCGACGTCCGGCTCCGACCAACAAGCGGGCACGACCGAGACGGCCAAGGATCTGCTCGGCCTGAACCAGGCCAAGCGGCAGATCGCCAAGCAGGTCGGCGCCGATCCCTACACGTCAAATCCCGTGCTCGCCAAGCAGCTCGACGATCTCGGACGAGCTGCAGTCGCCGGCGGCGTGTCGCTCGATGTGGCCCTCGCGGTGACGACGGCGGGCGTGGCGACGGCTATTTCCACCACGGCAACCGTCAGCAACCTCGTGTGGGACAAGTCGCCACAGGACGTTCGGACCCTCAACGAAAGCAAGCTCGCATCGATGGGTGTCGGAAAGGATACCGTCCACGCGTTCGTGACCAACCGATGGTTTACGCCGACGCTCTCGGTTCCATTCGTCGACAACCTCGCCCAGATTCACGCCGGCAAGAGCCGGGCAGCGGTCGTTGCGTTAGCCAGTACGGTGGCAAGTGAAAGCGAGGCGCGGTTCATGCTCAATGCCGTGACCATGGCTCGCCGCGCGAGCAGTCAGGACGATCCGGTCGTCGGGATCGACGTGGCGGGTCGCGTGTTGGTGTTGCGCACGCGCGCCGGACACGTGGACGTTCCCGCCCCGGTCGACTACGTCGTCTGGAACGAAGCCGTCAAGACATTTGCAGAGCGAAAGGGCCTGGGTGCCAAGCGCACTATCCTGCTTTCCGGAGCCGCCTCCCCGCGGGCGCGCGAGGGTTTGCAGGCCGGGGGGTGGACCATCGCGGAGCGCAGCAATCCGTGACAAGCCGTGCCTTGACCGCGCCTCACCCGCGCATTCGCCCTGTGGTCCTACAAGCCAATCGGGCGCAGGCCGATACAGCAGACACGCGCCGCGACGGGACAATGCGCCATCCCCGTCTGATTTCACAGGACCAAGGAGGCTACCGTGAAACGCAGCATGCTGGCGCTTTGCCTGGCGGTTACAACCATCGGCGTCGCTTCGGCGCAAACCAGCGCACCGATGACCAACGGCGTCGGCGCCGCGGACAACACCAATTCGAAGTCCACGCCGGCCCTGCAGACGTGGATGTCGGACTACTCGAGATCCCACCAAGGCTACATTTCCCGGCAGGCCTACATGGACGAGATGGCCCGCCGCTGGGATGCCATGGACAGGAATCAGCGCGGGCTGACCGTCGACCAGATCAACTCGACTTACGGGTACCAGCCGAACCCGGGCATGACGCACGCGCAGACCAACGCGACCAATCCGAGCGGCACGGAGCGCCAGGGCCAGAACAGCGGCGGCAAGTAAGACTCGTCTCGCCGGCGAGCCGCTGAACGTCGACGCCCGACGTTCGTCGTCACCGCCTAAAAACGCGAGGAGCCTGCTCGACGCATTGTGGATCGCCGCGGCTGCGCTCACCGCAGCGTCGGCGATCCGCCGGTCTGCGGCGCGTCGCGCGCTGGATGATCGAAACGTCCTACGCATGAATCGGCGAATCGGTTACATCGCGCACGCACGACCGCGCGCAAGATGCATGTCCCGCACGCAAACCGACATCCATGGACTGGAAGTGGACGAAGTTGGAAGAAGCAGCTGACCAGGAAATCATCCCGCCGGCGGCCTTCACCGAGATCGCCCTGGACAATCGCTACGAGGTCCGCCGCTGGTGCCAGCGCTTCATCTGCACCGAGGCGCAGCTTCGCACCGCGGTGGCCAAGGTGGGCAACGACCCACTCGCCGTCAAGGCCGCCCTCCTCCGCTGATCGACCGGGGGGACCGTCGTTCGCGGTCGCTACCGCTCGACGATCTTGCCCGCGAAGGTGCCACCGCCGACGCTGGGGCACGTGCAAGCGCCGCCCACGTAGCCCG
>Ga0105240_10000333_pt1 | contig 88420 bp, 93 predicted proteins | sample KBSC54metaG_FD_80426 | JGI IMG/M metagenome (GOLD analysis project Ga0105240, IMG submission 80426) | Corn rhizosphere microbial communities from Kellogg Biological Station, Michigan, USA - KBS C5-4 metaG | ecosystem: Host-associated > Plants > Roots > Rhizosphere > Soil | place: Michigan, USA...
AACCTCAGCGTGCTCGCCATCGACCACGCCGACATGCAGCAACTGGCTGCCCTGTGCGAGCGCAGCATGCGCCTGCAATGCCTGATCCAGGACGGCGAACTGCAGCTCATCGCCGGCGACCTCACGCTGCCGATCCATCCGGCTATCCGCAAGGGTGAGTACGCTGTCGCTTGAGAAAGTGCCCTGCCCCGTTTTGAAACGTCCGCCGTGGGTCCAAAGCGGACACCTAATGAATCTCGCGTCGGTACAACCAGCATCCTGACGGCTTGGGCAGGTCCGTCGGCAGCGACTGCGTGACGATACTTTGATGATCAACCCAGATCAGATGACGCCACAGTTCGCCACAGAGGACATCTGACGATGTGCCTGCTAACTCGGTCTCAGCTTCGCCTGGTTCTTTATCGAAGCATGTCCACCACGTGACTCGGACTCCTTCGACCCGCTGTGTCATTTGGGTCGAGTTCGAACGCCCAGCCTAAAGCAACTCCAAGCACGCTCGCTGGTATGTTTCCTGCGGCGTTGAGGGAGTTTCTTGCACTCTGCTCCAATATTCGATCAGTTCGTCTCGCTGCATACCCCACCCGGGCCCGTTGATGAATGGCCGGCGATGTCAGGTCATCCGACCAAATTACCGCCTTATTGCCATGTCCGCCTCGGGTCGGAAGCAGACATCCAAGAACCCGTCGAATTAGATCACAGACATCCAGTTGTGACGGTCAAGGTAGACAATGAAGTCGTCTATGGAATCCGGCGACAGGTAGAAGCGAGTTCGATAGCCCCCTTTTGGGTGCCTTTCGACAATCTCAACGTCCTCGGTTCCCGGCGCCTCCACCAAGAGCCGGAATAGCTCGGTGCACTCGCTATCCGTATAGGCGTTTGCGACCTGTCGCCGCGTTAGTCGTTGGTACTGCCGCATCTCCCATTCCTTAGCCGTAGGTCCACCTCGGGTCGAAAGCGCATATCTACCTGAGTATCTTCAGCGCATGCTTTAGATCTCAAAGTGCTGCCGCCGGTCCTAGTCAACGCCTTCTAACTATTTGTTTTAATTTATCATGCACGTGCTTTACTATCAGATGATAAGTAAGTACGTACATGACAACTGCCAACCACACATACGTTATAGCGACGATTGACGTGCGGCCAGCGCGGCACGATCAAGGGCGTCGGACACGTCACGCTGTGCCTTTGTGCCGAACTGGGCGAGGAAAAGCTCAGACACGGCAGCCTCGTAGATCTTCCACATGCGTTTGCGCAACGCTCGCCCCGCATCCGTGATCGTGACATAGGCCGCGCGCCCATCGTCTGGAGATCGCGCACGCGTGACGAGGCCTTCTTGCTCCAGACGATCCACCAGGCGAGTGAGGTTATAGCGCTCGATCACGAGCGCGTCGGCCAGCTCGTGCATGCGCCGCGTGCCATCCTTGCCGCTTTCCACGCCCCACAGTGCGTCATACCAGGCATAAGCAGGCAAATCGGCGTCGGACAGTCGACGCTCAATCTCCCGAATCAATGCACGATGCGAGCGCACAAATGAGAACCAGAGATCCGGTTCCTTGTTCGCCATATGCGATGTCTCCTGCCCATTGAGTTGCAATCGCAATTATATCGCGGCATGATCGGCCGATATCGATTGCAATTGCAATCGTATATTGGCGCTAGTCCGGGCGATGGCCTCCCGTCAGGTCATTACCCTGCGCGCCTCACATGAACCCCGTTTGTTCGAGATTCCATGAATCATCCGCACGTGCAGCCCTACGCCGCAGGCACCATGAGCCATGGAAAGGCATCCCCTAAAACCACAGAAAGGACCAGCCCCGTGACCATTCAGCTCTATGGCTTCTGGCGTTCCAATGCAGCATTTCGTGTCCGTGTCGCACTCGCACTAAAACAACTCCCCTTCGATGAAATCGAAGTCGACATCCTGTCTGGTCGCCAGTTCGACGACGACTATGCCGAGGTGAACGCGGAGCACGTCGTGCCCACTTTTGTGCACGAAGGACATCGCATCTTTCAGTCTCTGGCGATCATGGAGTATCTCGACGACATCAGGCCGGAACCACGGTTGCTGCCGGTAGACGTAAAAGATCGTGCATATGCCCGGTCACTCGCGCTCGTTTCCGTTGCCGATGCCCTTCCCCTCGTCGTACCGAGGGTTCGCAAGCATCTCGGGGCGGCGTTCGGGGCCGATGCGGCTGCGATCGAGTCCTGGTGCCAGCATTGGTCGGTAGAAGGATTGGCAACCTACGAGCGACTGCTCAGCCGACGCCCGCCGGCTCCATTCGCACTGGGGGGCGAGCCGACAATCGCCGACATCTGCATCGCCGGTCAAGTTATCACCGCGACTCTTTATAAGCTTGATATGGCGCCTTTTCCAAACGTAGCGGCGCTAGCCAAGCACTGCTTCGAACTCCCGGCGTTCGCCGAGGCGCACCCTTTCCGACAACCAGGCTATAAGGCCTAAGGACAGCCAACACTGCGTACGTTCGTCATTTAGGGTCCATTTCCTCCTTACTGCAGGGATAGGATCCGCTTTTCTCTATCGGTACATCTAGCCGCGCTTTACAAGGGGTTGCCCATGATCTTAGCTGTGTTTCTTGAGACCTCCAATGACGCAAGAACCGAGCGCATGGAGGAGGCTCCCGAGTTGCTCCAACGTGATGGACGCTTCTTTTCGTTGCGCGGCGGCCCGCGCCAACCGCAACCGACGGACCGTGTCTGGGACCCGGTGGCTGTTTATGCCCCCGACGAACTGACAGAAGAGGAGTTCCAGGATCTCTTCGAGCTCAACAGAAAGCGCATACCAGAATTGAATTTGAAATACTGACCTCACCCGCGCAAAGATAAGGACATCTCGCAGCCTGGAAATCGACCATGGCTACTGCCGCTGGAGTGGCCAGTCGACGAACTGGCAATGTCTGCTTTCGACTGCAGCCACCTGCCGCTATCTGCAGGTGTCATTTTCAGAGGACCACAGGCTGACGGCCCAGGAAAATCGATCTGACCCGATTACTCGGGCATGGAAATTACGCGCGTCGACATGAGGAGCGGTGCAATCGAGGGGCGAGCAATTCAGCTTCCTTGAGCCGCGGCGGGCTTTGCCACGATGCGCACAAGTTTCATCGGTGGGCCTCCTTCGATAATGGTGATGCTCGAGAAATCCGGTGCGTACTCGATCGAAACCCCCATGGATTCGGACCGGAATCGCCTAGCGGAAAGCGTGACCAAATGTTCGGCAACGGGAGCGCCGGCGCGTGCGTACAGTCCGTCTGGGCGTGCCTCAATAACAACATTAAGCCCACCACCTTCAAAGCGCCCTGCTGCCTTGGCAAGCTCAGCAAGCGATAGCTTTTTTTCCTCGGCTGCGGGAGCCGCGATATCCGGCCAGCCGTAGTCGGTTGCAATAGCACGGACGACTTCATCCATGAGCCGGCGGCCTTGGCCCCCGTTGGTCAGAGCCACAATGCCATCGCCTTTGCCGACGTACGCAATCATGAAAGATTCAAATCCTTCGTTTACGCCGTCGTGACCAAATCGTGCGGCTCCATTCGTATATAGGGCGAGGCCAAGTCCCCAATTATCTCTGACCGGTGTCAGCATCTCCCGGGCCATGGCCGGCGAAAGTCGGTGACCTTTGTTACCGGCGACGGAAGCTTGAATGTCCATCAGCAGTCGCGCCAGATCCCCCGCAGTTGTCCACAGTCCAGCCGGACCGAGCTCGGGGTACACGTGGTAATTCCCGGGAATGGGACTGCCATTGGAGTGGCCAAATGCCATGTTCGCGCGGATCGCCGGGGACGGCGGCTGTGCATACGAGCTTCGCGTCATGCCAAGTGGGCGCAATACCTCGCGCTGTGCAAGTTCCGCAAAGGGCATCCCACTCACGTCGGAAAGAGCCACTTGCATCAGCACGTATCCGCCGCCGGAGTATTCGAATTTATTACCCGCTGGCAGCACGCTACGCACGGCGCCGCTATTGCTTGGCGGTACACCGTCCAAAATCTGAACGGGCGTAGGTAGCGGCGCATCCGGCAAATAGCCGGCAAAGCCATGGACGCCGAGCCCTGCAGTGTGGCTCAGCAATTGACGAAGGGACACACCATTCGGTGCCAGCTGAGGATCTTCCGGCAGACGCCACGAATGAAGTGCATCGTTAATATTCCGATCCAGTCCGATCTTGCCCTGCTCGACCAAGCGCAGAGCCAGTACGGCGGTCGCGACCTTGCTGATCGATGCGGCCTGGAAAGTAGTCTCTGGTGTAACCGGTGCGCAGCTCGCAGCATCGCGAACACCCCAGCCTCGCGCCCATGCGAGCTTGCCGTTGTGAATCACCGCGACGCTTAGGCCGGGTACGTCGTACTGGCGCATTCGTTCGGCCAGGCTGAACGGTTTCTCGCCTGGCTTGATAACCGCAGGCTGCAGATTAGCCTCGACGTATCGGGTATGTGCGTTGCGAGGTCCACCCTCAGCGCCATCAGGGGCAGGACAACGTGATGGCAGCGCGAGCGCAGGGGTCCCGAGCGATCCTGCGATAAGCACCGAGCCGAGCAAAGCAAGCCCAGGGGTCCTTCGCATCATCTATTCCCTCTCCGTTGACTGTCTTGTTTCCACCGATTCAATTGGCGATGTCCGTTAGGTCAAAAGTGGACATCTAACCGAATATTTCCAGCACATACTTTGGTTGTCAAAGTGTCACCCCGGTCCGAATCGGAGCTTCCTAACCAATTGGTTTAGTTATCCATGCACGTACTTTGCTAGCAGCCAACAAGGAAGTGCGTACGTAACAGCTCCAAGCCGCACAGACTTTGGTGCCATGCCCAAGACCGGAAAGCTCGGGCGTCAAACTTTGATTTGCCGGGCTCTGCCTTCAGGCGATTTGTCAGCGTGAATGCCCATGTATTCCTTTTTTTGCGCTAGCCTTTTCGGACCACACGTGCCATGTGATATTCGGAATCTAGCAAAATCGCCAGCTGTTTCACCAACAGAGGCGGAGGGATTTATTCTTATACTCCGCAACGCTTACCCAGCCACCCACTCTTCGCTTAACTGCCAAAGTCGAGCGGCAGCAGCTTCGTCCTGTGCCGCAGCCGAAGTCGCTGCGACTTGCCGTTTGACAAAATACTCCCCAGAGACCTGCTCGACTTCCGGCGCCGTGGCCAGATAGATGGTTGTCTCAGAACCCTCATCCACGCTGATGCCGCGCAACTTCATGAAGCGGCGCATCAGCCAGCCGTACACGCCGTTTCCGTTTGAAAATTCAGTGGCGACTAAGCCCGGATGCAGTGCGTTGGCGGTTACGCCGGTACCGGCAAGTCTTCTGGCCAATTCATTCGTGAACAACAGGAGCGCGAGCTTGGTCCGGGAATATTGCTGAAATGCAGGATGCGCCCAAGGCATCGCAACAGCGTAAAGGATATTGCCGAATTCGCTACGCGGATACGCGCCAAACCCCCGCCTGGCGAACTGTGGGTCCGCGAAATCGAAGTGCGATACGTCTTCGTGCGCCTCAGAAGCAACATTGATGATACGCGCCGGGAGGGCGGCCTTGAGCGCATCGAGCAACAGTCGGGTAAGCAAAAATACGCCGACGTAATTCAGCGCCAGCGTCATTTCGATGCCGTCCACGCTTTCCTGGCGCTGGGTAAACATTGCGCCGACATTGTTGACGAGAACGTCCAGACTTTTGTGACGCTCAAGAAACTGCTGCGCCAGACAGCGAATCTGCGCTTTCGAAGACAAATCCGCGCATAGAAATTCAACCGCCGAGTTGCCGGTGTCTCGCTGGATCGCAGCTACCGTTCGCTGGCATCGCTCCGCGTTACGGCCGACTACGAAGACGGTGGCGCCTAGCCGCGCCAGTTCGCGCGCTGTGACCTCGCCTATACCCGCAGTGGCGCCGGTAACCATGCACACTTTCCCAACCATCAAACGATCTACTTCGGTCATGACCGCCAGTCCCCTCGGAAACTCATGGTTACCATACCCGTCCAACATTGTTACAGCATGAGTCCTGCCCAATGCCAGAACTGTCTGACTTGGATTTGCTCACTTCTTGAATCAATAAACTCCAGCCATCGCAGCCACCACAAAATTGGCATCGCTTGCCACCATTCGCAGGGCACGACGGGCGGCAAAACGCAGAATATTGGGGTCTTTTAGCCAGCTAGATGTGACCAAATAGCCGCTAATTGAAAAGAAGATGAGTACACCAAGGTTGCCAAACGAGTGGCCCCCGACGAACCTTGCCTCCCAGCGTCCGGATAGAGCGAACTGATGACTGATCAGGACCAGGAAGGCGCCAATCAACCTCAATGCATCGAAATTGTTGCGCTGTCCATGGTTCATGTCATCTTCCTTTACAAATGTCCGCTACGGATCGAAACGGACCTTACCAGCATGCCCGCACTGGCCGACGGGAGCAATGGCGCTAGTCGGCACGGCTCACATTCCTACCATGTCTTGACGCTCGGCCAGCTTGTAGGACTTCTCGCTTAAGCCAGGATTATTCCGCTTGAAACGTTCACGCTCCTGTTCGTAGGTCTGCAGGGCTTGAGGGTAATTCAGTGGTGCCATGACCACCTTGTTTGCATCGCTTAGCATTCGCCTGGATCGCGATAGGGTCGGAAGCTGACATCCAAGAACTCATCTAGTTAGAACACAGACATCCAGTCCTGACGATCCAGAAAGTCGTAGCTTGGCAACTCGTGAACAAGTCTACGGGTCCTAGGGCAAGAAATTTATTGCGAGCACGTAAAGGACGAATAGAAGAAAAATCGCAAAAGCAGCCCACCAGGCGACCTTTCCCATTCTCGTCTTCGGCGACGTTCCACCCACTCCAAACATAAGATCCCTTCCTTTCTGGCGCAAACGTCCACTTAGGATCGATGCGGACTCTTTAGGTAGCAGCACCAGATCCCATTAGATATCCGAGCCCTCGTTGAGCACCGGCAGCTTCGAAGCGACTCCTGTGTCCAATAAGACGTCACTTTGGCTTCCACATTCCTGATCGATATCAGAATATGCTCCAAACACGCTCGCGAGAAGGCCCCGACAGGTTGGTATCTAAATATTGCCGTATGGGGCGTCCCCCAACGGACGAATCGCCTCAATGACTTCGACGCCGAATCTGCCGCAAACGTACTCTTCCAACCTCCCGTCGATCATCTCTTGGTAGTAGGTAATTTCCTGTAGCTGAAAATGAGCGGCCAGATCTTCAAGGCTGCCGCTGTGGGCAATGCCTATATTCGTCATATCTGATCGACTCATGTCCTCCCCATTGATCGTCGAAAGGTCTGCTTTGGGTCGGGAGCGGACGCTTCTGAATTACCGTCCAGCGACCTCTGGCGCAACTGTAGATTTCAGTCTGCCACGGCTCGCCAAGGCGCTCTGCCCGGCCCTTCACTTCAGGACCACATTGTCGGCGCTCGCAACTTCTCTCGAAAATTAATCGACCTAAGATCGGTGGCCACCCACCGTAGCAATCATCACCTACCATCGGCCGCGGTTTTGAAAGGTAGAGAAATGCATAAACTTCCCTGGAGCCAATATGCAAGTCTGCTACGGATCGAAAGCGGACCTTACGACGGCGGCCTAGTCTTATTCACCTAGCAAAATTGACCGAACAACCTTGTACTCTTCGACCCTTGCGTAGTCTCGCTCAGTTGGTTCGGCTATCCGCGATAGATCCATGTTTTCCGCGTTGTCGGCGAGCTTCACCAAGCGCGCAACGGGGTCTTGCTTAGCCCTGCGTGCCGCGTCGATCCGAGATTCACCTTGTCGTTTCGTTAAGGCTTCGACAGCGGATATGACTTCCTGTAGGAAACCTTCCGCAGTAAGGAAATCCAGTGTCACACTGGAATCCTCGACAACATCGTGAAGCACTGCGGCTATCCTCTCTATCGACGAGTTCATTCGGAGCATCACTCGAAGCGGATGCAGGATGTAAGGTTGACCGGCCTTGTCGACCTGGCCGGCATGTGCCTTCGCCGCTATTGCTATTGCGCGCTCAAGAGTCGTCATGTGTTCCCCGTCGAGTAAAATACGTGCCCATCTCCGAGGTCCGCTTAGAGTCGGAAACGGACGTTGCTTTGACAGCGCGCAGCTCAAGGTCTCCCTAGTTCGGCAGGCTCACTACCGACTTGAAACCACCGAAGATCATGCGCTTGCCATCGAAAGGACAATCCGCGGCAGCTTCCATGCGCGGGTCTTGCATGAATTTTGCCATGCCGGCATCGCGAGTGGCTTTGTCCGGCCATTCCACCCAGGAGAATACAACGGACTCATCCTGCTTCGCCTGCACGGCACGGCGGAAATCGGTGAGCTTGCCGTCGGGCACGTCATCGCCCCAACACTCCACTACCCGAGTGGCGCCGAACTCCAGGAAAATCGCGTCGAAGGTACGGGCATGCTTGATGAATTGTTCCCGATTGGCGTCGGGTACGGCGATCACGAAACCATCGATATAGGACATGACTGTCTCCTTGGCGGAAAGGGCGGCCGATGCAGCCGCCTTCATATATACGACGAATGAGTGCTTGCGGGATCGACACTGGGCCTGACGCCGGCTCCGATACCAGGATTGATCGGCACTCGACAGACTGGCAGAGGCCGGGCCAATGGCTGCCTAGTGTAGGTCCGCTTTGGGTCGAAAGCAGACCTCTCTTCACCCTCCTACCTGATCGCCGCTATCCGATGTGTCACGTCAAGGCAGACAACCTTTGACTGGAAGAACGGCGTGCCGAGGAAGCCGCCGGCCCCAGGGGCCACGAATTGGATCAGGGGAAAGCTCGTGCTGCCAAAACTGCCACAAAGAACCAACTTGGACGTCGCATAGGTCTGGAGGTTCTGGCCCGGCACAAAACCGACGGGCTTCTGGCCCACTGAGGTTGGGCATTTCGCCCTCATTCGTCCCTGATATCAGTGGCCTGCGACGGCCAAGTGCGTAAGCACAGCGAGAGCCCAAATGATAAATGGGACGGCAAGGCCCCAAAAAATCCCATGCCAATAGCTGATCTCGCGCTTCCTCCAAGGACCACTGGCTCGGCTGAAGCTCCAAAAGAAGAGCGGGAGCAAGGCAAAGAAAAAGAGACTCGGATACCCAAACTGATCGGACGCAAGGCCGCCGAGGAGGAATATCACGGGAAAAATCCACGCCAGCACAAAGGCACGCCAGTGAATTGCTGCAGTCCCCAGCAGGGTCGAATTAGGCGATTCGCTCATAGGCCTTCGCTAGTTTGTTCACTTTCCAGAACGATACCTCCATGCTCGCTCGACGCAAGTCGAATTCTTTGGGGGGCACCGGCTATGGGTCGAAAACGGGTATTCACAGCATGCGATCCTTGACCGCTGCCACGCAATGCTTGCTAACAGGGCTCTCCACGTCGACGTTGTAGTCAGCAGTGGGCGGGCAAGGCGGGGCCGCTTCAGATCGGAACCGAGCAGTTCTGCATTCGCAACCAAGCTAACGAACGACGGGTTGCGTGTCTTTAGAGGCAGCAGACGCGAGACGCGGAATCGCATCGAAAAGAGCACCCCCACCGGGAACGGAGTAGGCCCCAAATACCCAATCAGAGGTGATGTCGCTCATACAATAGAACGTAGTTCCATCATTGCTACTCTCTTCCAAGTACCCGCCGAGTGTCTTGTCCTTCAATTGGATGCGAAGAATGGCGGCTCGAGTGACCCTAGGATGTTCAGGCTCTCGCAAAAAAATCTTTGAAAGCGCGTTTGAAAATTGCCCTATCCCTGGCTTGTCGCGGATAGCGATCGAGTTACTAATCACGCTTGGATACCCAGATCGGGCAGGCTCCACTGTAATGGATACGATTTCGTACCTTGAAAGATTGGCCAAGATCGCACGTTCCTCGCGCGAGGTGGGGTTGATATACCTATAGGAAAAAAAAGGCGACACAAAGGATAAGGAAGACGCCGGCGACGTAGCGAAGCCACTTTGGGGTGTCTTTTCGTTCGTAAACCACGCGATCTCCATTTGGGGCTGTCGATACCTAGCGCGATGTCCGCTTCGGGTCGAAAGCGGACGCTCAAGACTTGGGTAAATGTATGCCACGCTCCCCTGCCAGGCGCCTTGTCTTTGCATCCGGTCGCGCTCCGTGGCGAACCAGGACATCAACCATGTCTTGGTTCTTGCACATCACTGCGCCACGCAATGCAGAATTTCCATTCGGCAGCGCGAACCTGGCATCCGCGCCGGCCTCAAGCAATACTTTCAGGTTGTCCAGTCGATCTCCCCAAGCTGCGGCCATCAGCCCGGGCCACCCACCTTCATGACGTACATCCGCAGCGAGACCATGGTTCAGGAGCGCCTTGATCATGGCCGGCGAACCGTGCTGAGCGGCCTCATACATCGTCATGCTATCGAAGGAGTCCTTGCGCCACCGCGCTCCTTTGGCAAAGAGGCTTTCCAACAACCCCATGTCATCGGCCAGCACCGCCATACCCAGCGGCGTGATGTCCGTGTAGCCGAACGGATACTCCGCATTGGGATTCGGTAGCGCGGCAACCAACTTGGCGAGTTTCACTCGATCAGCGCGGCCAGGGTTGGGTAGCATGCCTTCGCAGATAGGCCCACCCTGCGAATTTGTCGAAATCACGTCGAGAGCCGCAACGAGCACGGCAGGATCATCTGACGCCGCTGCAGGAACAGACAGCAGTCCGATGAGCAATGAAGCGAACAAGCTGCGAAACTGAAACACGGGCCCCCTCCGATGCTCGAACTACGCAAAATCCCCAAGGTCCGCTTCGGGTCGGAAGCGGACACGAGCCCGGCTGCGCTTAGCGGCCTCCGGCCTGACTTGTCCTCTCGACCAGAACATCAAAAGCCTTGCCAATTTCTTCATGCGTAAAGGCACAGTGCCCTTCCCCGACTGGAGGTAGCACCGTCACCTTCGAGGCGTTACCGGCAGCCTTTGCGAGCCCGGGATAAACCGTATCGAAACGCGACGGGACGGTCTGGTCGAACGCATTTCTCTGCAGCACGACAGGTGCCGTGATCTTCCCCGTCAACGTTGTATTGTTCGCTAGATACGCCATGGCTGAGGGCGCCCCTTTGTACCGATGCACCTTCTTATTGAAGGCGCCATCGTCCGCAAACTCGGTGTAGGTGGTCTTCATCGTGTCGACCGGCATGCCGCCTGCACGCTGTACTATTTCGTGCAAGACCATGTAATCGAGCATCAATGACCCTGGCAACGTTGCACTGGTTTCCTGCAATCGATCCTCCAGCCGGGCGGCGCTGGTGGGATTGGCTTTCAATGCTTCCTGGATACGTTCTTGATCGACCATGGCCGGAGAGGCAGGATCCGCCAGATCCGGAAGTACACCAGGGAAATACACGTCAAAGGCGACCAGAGGCGTCACGACGCCACGCGCAACAATATCTGGCGCAGATACATTTACGCCGCATAGCGACAGGGCGCCGCTGTATTCGTGGCCATAGCGTTCCATGGTTGCCAGCGATTCCAGCCCACCTAGCGAGAAGCCAACCACATAAGCATGGTGGGGCGTTCGGTTCTCCTTGATGAAGAACTGACGAAGCTTCTCACTGTTCTCCAACGCGTCCCCCACTGCCCAACCCTGGGAGGCGAATGCGCTGGCAGCGACGGCATAGCCGCGGGAAAGGAAAACGGGAGCCTCTTCATTTTGAGGCCATGGATTCTGACGCGGCACACCTTTGGGCTCGTAACCGTGCATAAGCACGACCAGATCGCCATTCCAGTTCGTGGGTATATCAATTCGATATGGGACGCCGTCGAGTGCCCCGGCTGAAGTTCGAACGGCCATCTCTGGGGCCGGGCCCGAGGCCATCGAAGTGCTGAATGGGTAGCTGACACAGCAGACCAGCAGCAAGCTAAGAAGCCAACTTCCGAGTGCGCGACGCATGCATTTTCCCTTTGAGTTGAGATTTCAAACTAACACTGAATAACGCTGGAAACGAGGAGGCTGGTCAGCGCGAACTCGACATATCCCAGGCCATCCGTTGCTTCCTGGCTCTACGACTGCATCGGAGGCAACAGACGTTCCAATGCGTCTGAATCACGATCGCCCACCAGGGTAACGAACCCATCGATCCAATGATCTTTGTCCAATTCGTACTCATCGATGTAGAAGCCGTCTTCTTCGTCGGTGGCAACTGGATCGATATGGGTGGGGTGCCTGGAGAAACCAGGCTTCATCCCTAAGCGTCCGACAGCCACCTTGGCGGCACCTAGAGTACGGTAGACACCGATCATCTTCACATCTTCGACGCCGCTGGGAAGGGTGTGTTTGTGCTGGACGACGAATACATTATCCACTTGGATTATCTCCTCAGGGTTTGCCTCGCGCGTAGGCTGTGTTGCGGGGATCACGGCTGCCCTGGCCCCGCTGCTTGATATATCGCGACAACAGCATTGGAAGCTTCGGCTTGAGGTCGCGCCAATGAGGCGAAGCGATATAGAGCGTCGCGTCAACTATCTGTCAGGTGCTTGCACGCTATAGCCATCCGACCGCAGTGCGCTCAGATAGCCATCCGGTGCAAGCAGTTCATGCATCGGCAGAACCGCGAAGGTCTGGGAATTCTTGTCGAGTGCATGTTCGGCATTGCTGATCCAGTTTTTCCTCACGCGGCTTTCCATATCGCCGATGCCGAGCGCCTGCGCGAAGGGCGAGATGTCCAGCGTCGACAGACACGAGTCCTGCTGCACGTGCGACAAGATGGACCGCAGCGTTTCGATATCGCCGGTCGCCCACGCATTCGCGCGTTCCGTCGTCTGCGCAAGGCCCTGGTCCAATGCTTCCAGTACATGGTCGAGGCAGTCCTGATCGTTCATGGACTTGTCGTTCAGTGAGCGGATTGTCTCGCGCGGATCTTTCAACAACAGTTGATACGAAGTATTGACCGCGGTAACTCCGTCGCGGGCGGCGGTCTTGTAGACGATGTTCTCCAGATCGTATTCATCGACCAGCCCGTGATGTTTGAGCGCGGCTTCATAAAGTTCGCGCCCGGCCAGGATGGGGCGCATCCGCTCAGCACGATGGCTGTCCCCAAGATATCGGGCTCTCAGCACCAGCCAGTGCTGATAGAGCTCCGGTGTCAGTACGTCCTGCAAGGTCTTCTGGTCGGGATTTTTCCCAAGCTCCTTGGGCGACGGCATCATGGAGCTGCGGTAGAAACTTGTCCGCACGCCGATCTCCAGGCTGGGCAACTTCAGCACCGCTTGCGACGTAGCGATATGGCTTTCGACTTCAGCCGACTTCCACTGCATATCCCCGGGCAGCGGCGAGATAAGGCCTAGTACCCACATGACATGCTTTCCCTTGCTCACCTTCCACAGGGCGGGACCAGGAAGAACGCCGGTTACCACCACCGGCGCGAGTGTGGACACCGTATTGGAGGGGGGTAAAGACGCCGATGAAGACTGCGCGTACGCTGCGCAACTCAAGCAGGCGACTGAAGCTGCCGCAAATAGAAGATAGAGGATTCGTTCCATGATCTGAGTCACCTTCTTTGGGAAGCACTGGCCCGTGATCTGCCAGGTTTGACGAGTCATACAGGACTCTCGCTAGAATCACTCCGTCGGACCGAATCGGTACTGCGCTACATCACTCGCTGGCGCCACCGCAGGTGTAAAGAACACTGGTGCCAGTCAAACAGCAAGAACATAATCAAGGACTTCAGGATGAAAATGAATCCCTTGGCGGCAATCCTCGCCTTTGCGCTTGTCGCACAGTCTTTAGCGGCACAGCCAGTGAGCCAAGCCGGACAGAGCGAGCCAACGGAACAGGACGCCCTTTATCGTACCGTCTCCAAGTTGGACGCGGAGTTCTTCGGTACGTTCAACAACTGCGACGCACCCGGCCAGTTGCAAAGGCACGCTGAGTTCCTGGATCCCAAGGTCGAGTTCTATCACGACAACGGAGGCGTCAGTTGGACGAGGGAAGACTATATCGACAAAACGCGCCGGAACGTTTGCGGCAATTTCCGCCGGGAACTAGTTGCCGGCAGCCTTGAGATCTACCCCATCAAGGGGTTTGGCTCCATTGAAGAGGGCCGTCAGCGATTCTGCGACACCAAGTCCGGAAAGTGTTTTGGGGAAGCAAAATTTCTGATCGTCTGGCATCAGACGCCTGAGGGATGGCGGATCACTCGGATACTGAGCTACGGCCATCACGCCATCAAATAGCGCCCTGTCTGCTTAGAGCTCTCTGCATGTGTCACCGCATCGAACGCTCAGCCTCATCAGAGCAGCCCGCTTCAAATGGAAGCGGACGTCCCATTCACATATCTATTCGCGTCTTCAGAAACGCCAGGTACTTGGGATCATCCTCCATGAAGATGTCCAGCCCGGCCCCCATGTAGGCTCGAGTCAGTTCATCCGCTGACTTATCAAGGCGTCCTGATTCGTAGCAGCACTGCCCCAGGCGCAGGTGGATAAATGGATTGCCTAGACCATCGGCGCATTGCACAGCATTGAAAAAGCATTCCAAGCACTTTTCGTAGTCGGCTGTTCGGAAGTGCACGTCGCCGATGGCTACATAAATCCAGGTCGCTGCCTCCCACTGCCTGTGGTCACCAGGCAAGAGCTGCAATGCAGACTTATACATATCCCTCGCGGAGTCGAAGCTCCCGGCCGCAGCCAGCTCGTCCCCTTGTTTGCACAGAGCTTCTATCTGCGCGTGAACTGATTCATCCAATTCCATTGCTCCGCCCCTCCTGCGTTTCGGTCATATCCGCTTCGCCGAAAGCGGACACTAGCACTGCTTGATGCGGGCATCGACTAGCTCCCTTCCCTGGCTCCCAGGCCACGCCGCATTGACTGGGTGTGGGAACTCCAGCCCATCTACTAAAGGCATAGTTGACAAACCAGGCGCATTGCATAGAATCTACTAAAGTCATAGTAGACGGATAGATCGACATGAAGATCTCGCTGACCGACCGAGAAGCGGATGTGATGCAAGTGCTCTGGGACCACGGCCCCTCGGTGGTTGCGGAGGTGCGCGAACGACTGAGCGACCCCCTCGCCTACACAACCGTGCTCACGGTTCTTCGGACGCTGGAAGCGAAGGGCTATGTAGGACACGAGGAGGAAGGACGCGGTCATCGCTACTTCGCCAGCGTAAAGCAGCAGGCAGCGCGCAAGAACGCCCTTCAGCATTTGACCGACAAGCTGTTCAAGGGCTCGGCGGAACTGCTGTTCTCGCACCTAGTATCCGATCAGAAACTGAGCGAGGAGCAGATCAAGCGCATGCGTCAGTTGCTGGCTGCACAGTCGGACAAGGAGAAGCCGTAATGCTTTCCATGATCGGTTATGTGCTTGTCGTCAGCGTGCTCCTGAGCTTGGCGGCGCTCATCGCCGAACACGCGGCCAGGCAACGCCGCACAGCGAAGCGCTGGATATGGTTGATCGCCATGGTGGCGTCACTGTTACTGCCACTGATCGTTCCCAACGTTACCGTTCAGATCCCCAATCTGATCAGCCAAGGAAGCCCCCAAAAGCCGATCGTGTTACGAGAAGCGACCTCGGTTCACCTACCCATGGCCGTGCTCGATCGTGGCCTGGAAGTCGCCAACGTCACCCCCTATCGGCTCGAGGCGGTCTTTCATGGAACCTGGCTGGCGATGTCAGTGGTCGTACTGGCTGGATTGGTGCTCAGTGGCAGCCTGGTCTATTGGCGCAAGCGCTTATGGACAAAGGGAGCTCTCTGCGGCACGCCGGTGCTGGTTGCGCCAGACGTAGGGCCCGCCGTGGTCGGCTTGCTCCGCCCTTGCATCGTCATTCCAACCTGGCTGTTGCAGGAATCCGCCGCGCGGCAGCAGTTTGTTCTCGCACACGAGCAATCCCACCTGGACGCGGCCGACCCCCATGTGCTGTCCATCGCGCTGTGTCTGCTGGTTGCCATGCCATGGAATTTACCGCTGTGGTGGCAATTTCATCGGCTTCGCCGCGCTATCGAAGTGGATTGCGACGCACGTGTGCTGCGTAGTGGTTCACCCGTGACGGGCTATTGCGAAACGCTGATTCAAGTGGGACAGAACCAGTCCCGTTCCATAGGTGCCGTGGCTGCCATGTCGGAGTCCGGATCATTTCTCGAGCAAAGGATCAAAATCATGTTGCTTAGACCAGGGAAGTGGGCGCGCTTATCCGCGCTGACGATGATCGGCGTGTCGGTGTGCATGGCAGCACTCGCGTCGCAGGTGACTCCCCCCGATGTAGCCGATGCTTCGACAGAGCAAGCGGTGAACGTGAGCTCCGCTGTTCTTGCCAACTACGTGGGCTCCTATCATTTCGGCCCCTATTCGGTGATGACGGTGAAGCTGGAGGGCTCGCAGCTATCCGTCCAACTCACCGGGCAGAGATTTATTCCTATCTACCCAAGCAGCAATACCGCATTCTTCCTCAAAGCGGTCAACGCGCAGCTGAACTTCGTGGTGAATGCGCAAGGCCAAAGCACAGCCATGGAGTTTTACCAGAACGGCCGCCACACAACTGCGCAGCGCATTGACTCGGCAACGGCCAAGGGGATTGAGAATGCACTCGACGCACGTGTAAGCGCTCAGCAGCCCTACCCCGGCAGCGAGCAGACGTTGCAGATCGTGCTCTCAGAGAATCCTGAAGCACCACGACTGGCTCCGGCACTAGCTGCAGCCATACGCGACCAGAAAGCGCGCGCCGATGCTTTTATTGGCAAACTTGGCCCAACCACGTCGCACGAGTTTATCGGAGTTACACCCCAGGGATGGGACAAGTACCTGGTTCACCACCAGAACGGCACCGAGGAAGTCGGCTTTGTGCTCGACTCCGATGGGACCATCGTGGGTGCGTACCGCCGCCCGTAAGCCTTCCCCAAAGAAGCAGCTCTCAACTGATGGGTTCCACTCCTCTCTGTTTTAAGAGCTGCCCGCTGGCAAGAATGGGGATATTCAGACAAACGGGTCAGAGAAAATTTTCAGAAAGCCACACATCTGAGGCTTAGCAAAATTAATCTGACCCATTCATTCCTCGATTCAGAAACGCACCGACATGGCGGCAGTCAGATCCTGATCCACGGTACGCTGACTGCCGGCCTGGCCGGTATAGGTCAACGAAACCACCGCGTTGGGCGCCAGGGTGAAATCCAGGCCGGCGTCGAGTACGCCGACGTTGCGGCTGACGACCAAGCCACGCAAATCGTAGGGGCTTCCGCCAGCGCGGAACGCGAACTCATGATTGACGTCCACATCGCCCAAGGCATGGCGCCAGCCGATACCGGCGCGCGCATTCACCGATACGTTGCCCAGTTGGAAACTGTCGGCTACGAAGTGCACGCCAAGGGTGGAATAAGTCACATCGGCTTCATGGCTGCGGCCCAGGAGTGCCGCCGGGCTGCTGGATTCGTGGAACGATTCGAAGTTCTGCCGCACCTGGGCCAGCTGCAGATAAGGCTGCCATGTACTACCGCCCCAGCGCATGCCATAGCCAAGTTCGCCGAAGACCTGGGCAGTATTCCCGTAATAGTCCGTGCCCACGTGCGCCGCGTCCAGTCCGGAGACCTGCACGAGCCGGTCGGTAGAAATATCGTGCCGTACATAAGCCGCGCCCAGCTTGAGAGTAAGTGCGCCCCATTGCGTGCCGGCATAAGCGCCATAGGTCGTATCGTGCGTGCTGGCTGTCGAGGAACGGCTGTCGGCGGTGAGCGTTGAATGGTCGTAGCCGAACAACAGGCCCACACGCCAACTATTGTTGAAGATCAACGTGTCGATGCCGCCCATCACGCCGCCCATGTCGCGTGTAATTGCGCCGGCGTTGCCATCGTTGCCCTGATGGCTCCAGCCGCCCGTAGTCTGTCCCCATAGATGGCTGCCGCCGGCGCAGCCGGCCGCGCAGGAAAGCCTCGCGAAAGCCATGTCGCGGGCGAAGTGGCTGTCCTCAATCATCTGCGTGCCCACCGCAGCGTGGATCTCACCGGACAGGCGATCGTATCCAGCTCTCGCGCCAGCCGCATCGGTGGGCCACTGGCCTTGCAGGGCCGTCCGCAACGAGTTGCGCGCCGGCAACGATTGCAAGGCGGTGGCAACCGCTACCTGATTGGGCGAACTGGAGGCGACGAAAGGCTGGCTCTGCGCAATCGCCGCTGAGAAGGGCGTGGCGGACGTCAACGCCGCCCCGATGACTAGCAGGCACCCGACGTGCCTTCCGGAAACGTACCTTCCTGAAGAGTGTATAGACGGCTGAATGCGCTTGGCGCCAGCCCCCAACGCGCCGAAACTGCGGCTGCGAGTAAGCATGCATGATTCTCGATCATCACCACCGGGCGTGGCAGCTGCCAAGTATCTTCATCACGCCGCAAAATTTATGTATGCGCGGGTAGAGCAACCGCGAGGCTACTCACGCGAAAGATGTGTAGAAGGCCGGCCACACTTCATTAAACACTTTGCATGCCAAATGCGCGTGTCATCGACGAAACATTCCAACTAGATGCCTAATCTGTTGATCAGTGCACAAATTTCTCGTGTGAACGAGTGGAACAGCGCACAAATTTCTCTCGTGACGATAAGTAGAAGCCATTTTTGTTGAAAAGCAACAGATGTCGCTCGCTACGCGATCAGATCGAGTGTTGTGCTGCACGCGTGCATGTTGATAGCCATGCAACAGTGCATCGGATTCACCCGCAAAATGTTTCGACACCCTGCGGCAATCTCGCTGTCGCCGAATACTCATTTGCCGTGACCGTGCCAGAACGCCCATGGTGCCGCTGTCGACAAGCGAGTATTCAATAAGCCACCTTGATCGCTCATCGTTGTCTCGCGCTGTTCATCCCAAAAGTCACGACAGGGGTGCCATAAGCCATGCGGAATTCACGATCTATCACGCTCTACCTTGCCGTAGCCTTTGGTTTCGCATGGGCGTTCTGGCTGGTCGCCTGGTTGATCAGCAAGAAACTCATTTCGTTCCCCCTGCTGCCGATGTTGTTCATCGGTTCGTTCGGCCCATTTATCAGCGCGGCTGTGACGACATGCAGCGAGGGTGGCTTCCGTCTAATGACAGGTTTTTTCCGCCGCGGCCTCGATCTCCGAATGGGATGGAGTGTCTTCTTGGTTTCCTTCTTCCTGATGCCGATACTGGCAATCATTGTCGAACTGCTGCATGCGCAGCTTACGGGCGAGGCGCCGCACTTCACCATGACCTTGGCGGAATTTCCACTCAGCTATTTATTTCTGTTCGTGCTGGGCGGAACCCTTGCAGAGGAATATGGTTGGACGTTGCTGTCAGATAAGCTCGACTTGGTTCTACCACTCAAGACTTCAACTGCGATCCTCGGCTCAATCTGGGCAATGTGGCACCTGCCGCTGTTCTTCATCGTGACCAAGGGCGCGATACAAGGGTATACCCCGTTCTACATTTTCTTCATTGCCACGGTCGCCATGCGCTTTCTGTTCTCCTGGGCTTACCACCGCAGCGAACGAAATATCTTGTCCAATATGCTCTTCCACACCGCGTCGAACATTGCCTATAGCGTAGCGGCAATTGCCCCCGCTCCCGGAGATCTATCGACCGGTCGATTGTGGATGTTCACCCTTCTTACTCTGGTTTCGGCCGTCGCCGCCTGGATCGTGGCGCCCCCTCGCACGAAACGTTCTGATCGACGCCCTTCATAAGAATTCCCAAATCTTCGAGAGTACCTTCAGCTCGTACATAAATGCGGCTTACTCGACCGGCTGGAATTCTCCATCGATCATCTTGCACACATGTGGCAACGTGCGTTCGGAACCCGGAGCGGGCATTAGTCAGCGGCCCTAACTCGCAGAAGCTCCTGTTTGATGTTGCCTGGAAGGCGCCCGTTTTCTAATCGCATCCCAGCGCTGAGCTCGACCCAGGAGCCGGCTACAGTGTTGTGAAGCCAGCCCGACACCAACCACTGTTCACCCGCACCGGCGTGGAGCACGCCGAAGTCTGGACAAGGCGACATGGCCAAACTGGTGGTCCGAACAACGACAGGGCCGTTATGAAAATGCATCCACCACTGCGTTGGCTGTAGCGTTGTCTCTATGACCACAGCGCCGTCTGTCTGTCGCTTCTCATTCACGGAGACCACTTTCCCTGTGAAGATGATTGCACTGGACGTCTGCGGGGTCGCGACAAACTCGCGAATCCTCTCCGCTGGTACAAGAGGTTTACAAGCCTGTGCCGCTGGCGCGACCAAGGCGCATGCAATGACGACCAGGGCCAGCGAATTTCTTTCCACCGTGCTTGCTCCATCCAGGGGCCACTCGTCACATACAACGTGCCGCCCACCCTACTGGGGTTTTAATATCAGCTTTAATAAAGCGACCTGCGCACCGGCGCTGTCACGGTCATCTCCGCTTTGGATCGGCATAGCTTACCGGCCCTAGTCCGAGCGAGATTTTAAGCCACTCGCATCCTGGGCCATTTCAGATAGGTCAGCCCGCGCCAGAACCACTCCGCCGGACCAAAGCGAAAGCGCAGGAACCACCAGCGGCTGAATAGGAGTTGCGCTAGGTAAAACACCAGAGCGGCGAGCAAGTTCCAAGCAGGGCCTACACGCCCGTACAGCCCTGTGACAATGCCGCTGTAAAAGGTCACGAAGAAAATCGACTGTATCAGGTAGTTGGTCAATGCCATACGGCCCACCGGCGCGAGCCACAGCACTCGCGCCTTCCATCGTGGGTGCTGAAACAATAGCGCCAGGCCGGTCGCATACCCACAACTCACCAAGGGCGCGCTGATCAGGTTCGCCAGCTTTACAATCAACGTCAGTACCGATTGCGACTGGTCAGAAATGAGAAGATGATGCGCGGCCACGCAAGCCATCTGTGTCAGTAAACCCAGTGACAAGGTCCACGCGCAGATGCGCCGCAGCGTGGCCTTTTGCTCGGGCAACTTTTGAACCCATCCCTTGCGCCACACATACAGCCCCATCAGGAAAAGAGGGAGGCTGAGTACTACCGAGAACGGCACAAACGATATCCAATGGCGCCACATCTGCCAGTTCTCGCGCACAAGGTCACCGAAATCGGCATGCGCATAGATGTCGACGATCGGCTGCGCCTTCGCCAGGTCCGGCGATGCATTGGCGCCAGCCAGCCAACTGAGCGCATCACTATGGGTTTGCTTGGCAATCCAACGACCGATGGCGAGCACGGGCGACAGCACCCACAAACACACGCCCCAGATCAGCACCGTCCTTGGGACTGTCTTGCGGAACCAGAACAGAAAGAAGCCAGTAATGGCATATGGCAGCAGGATGTCGCCATCCCAGATCACGATGCCATGCACCAATCCAAACAGCGCCAATGCTCCTAACCGCCGCAAATAGAACCAGGGGAAGCCTGGGCTGCGTGCCTGGGAACGCGTCATTTGAATCGCAAAACCAAGCCCAAAAAGAAAAGCGAATAGCGTGTAAGCCTTCGCGGAGATAAACACATCCAGGAGCGCCTGCACCCAGATATCGAACAATGACGGAAAAGCCTTTTCCGAGGCATCGTAAAGCATCAGGGGCAAATTGAAGGCGCGCATATTTGCCGCCAGCACGCCAAATAGCGCAAGACCACGCAGTGCATCGATGAGAACAAGGCGCTCATCATCCAATACGGGACCCGCGCTTTTCTCCATGGGAACGCCAGCAACTACGTCGGTATCCTCTTTCCTATTCACGCAACCCCCTAGCGTTGAATACGACAGTTAGCCGGACGCACCATACACTGTTAGATTGATTCGTATAAGTGAAGGACGTCGAGATAATGGGCCATGCCGATTTCGTGATGCTCGGACAGAGGCCCAGAGCGGCCTGAATAGCCCCCGCATATCGATTATCCCATTGGCCGGTCCGAGTCGGCTCGAAAGGCCGTCTCAGCAGGCAAAGGACCGCCCCACGTTACATGCGCTCAACTATTTCGAATACATCAACGCAATGTGCGCGTCATTTTGCCAATCCTCATACCCCAACAGCGACCCGTGCATCCGCTCGAATCCTTCCGACCAGCCTGATTTGCTCGCAGCCATTGCCACGTACCTTAAGACACAGAGAGGCGACGTCAATCAGCGAGATCAATATCCATGAGCGACAGACCTGCTACGAGATTCATTTCATGCCACTCAACGCAAATACCTCCATATCAGCGGCGAAGCGACCACTCCAGCGATCAACATCGGAAGGCTGCTCTCTGCGATGTAGTCGAAAAAGTCATACCCACTGAACGGCAACGACAGCACTGCCAGCAGGATGCACAAGCCCCAGCCGACGCCCCAGCAGGCCAGCACGAAACGCAAATACCATGAAGCATTTCTTTTTTTAATACTAGCTGTATTCATGAGTAGACATGCGGCTTTACCTTGGAACCTCTTACCAGTCTTCGCGCTTACTTCGGCTTCAAAGCGATCGACTAAGTCAGTACGGTCGAAGGTTCGGGTAGAGGCGATACATAGGCTTCAGCAACTCTTCCTCGATGCTCGATATAAGGACTGCCGCCTTTGCTTGATAATCCGAAAAAGTGTCTCCATCGCAGTGTTTCCGCACATGTCTGGCTGATACATGGATGGCATCCATTCCCTCAAACACTTTGTCGATGACCGCCTTTGCCGTTACTTCGTCAATCTTCATAAGCCCCCCATCTTCGTACAACTCCTGACCAACGCATTTTCAGCGACTGGCGGCTCACCTCACTACGAACCGATTTTCTCCCCCATGTAACGTAGCAGCGGTGCCACATGTACAAGCATCAGGGAGGGGCCGTCCTGCCGAATGTCACGATCTCGCATGTTCAATAAGAATTCCCAGCTGTCTCCAAGACTTCCAACCAGATCGACGCTGGTTACCTCATTTTTCATGTCGAACATGTCCTTACTGTCCAAATCCCAGTAGTAGTCCTGATCCAGCTGAAATTCGGGACCATTCACTGACTCGACATGCTCAAGGAGCTCGTTCACGATGCGCCGAAGCTCGGCAACATTTACCACTGGATGCTTGACCATCAGTCACCTATGCCGATCAATCTTCTTAAGTGGAGACCTTCTTCCGATAAGCCATTACTCGTAACTAGATCGACGCCAACTCAGCGCTCAGGCCATCGGTGCCGCGTTGCGTGCAGCCATACCACCGAGAACCGTTGAAGTGGCAGTCGCCACCAAGGTTATCGGCCACGAAACGGCAATTCTCAAATGTGCATTCGACGATCCGACATCCGGAAAAGGAACATCCTCGAAAATCGCAGTTTCGGAATTTGACGCCAACAAGCGTAGTGGTATTAAACAGCACCCAATACAGATCGCAACGATCAAATGTGCAATCGATGAAGCTGGAGGTCATGTGCAGGCCTTCACCATCGATGCCATGGAATTCGCAGCAGTCGAATGCCTGGTCGCTCCATGAAATCGCTTTGGGGAAATGTTTCTGAAAAACTTCGCCGTAGACCTGCATGCAACCTCACTGTCGCTGAAAGTGGTTTTTGGTTCGACTCCCCGCCGGGTGACGAAGCAAAGGGGTTCCAGGAGCGAACTTGGTAAATCTAACGAATGCGGTCGATACCTTCCAACGTGATATACCGCTCCAAGCCCTTCTCGGTGACAACCAACGCGAGTAGAACCGCCAGACCATCTCTTAGACAGGTTGTGCATTCCACAGTCGCGACCAGGCCTGAGCTTTCAGCGGCGACACCATTGAAGTACTTGACCTCTATAGAAGGAGCGACGCTCTCGGAAGACCCCGGAGCTTCGGCCAGAGTAGCAGCGAGGTCTGTCGCAATCGCGTCAGCCGGCTCTCGCCCATGGGCAAGGGCGTAACCGAAGCGATCGGCCAACGCCTGAAAGTGGCCGTCCTGCAGTAAAGCGACTGCCTCTTCGCCACACTTCTCAAGGGACTGCCGATCCAACTGTGACTTAGATAGCTGACTTACTGTGCGGTACTCCATGCCCCCTCCTTACGCCTTCCCTACAGAACATTCATTGGCTTAGCTCAACAGCTTCATAACCAGCGCAAAACAACCAGCACAAGCGTAAGCCGCAAAAAATACCATCAGCCCCCTTAGCGCAGAACGTCGAGATCGCAACCCCGCCTCGTTGAGCAAATGGGGACTAAACATGGCGTTCATCGGATTCCACAGGGTCGAGCGCGAGTACCTGGCATCCGGCTCCTTGAACTGGGATGTCATACGAATTCCAGACGCCACCGTCCAGATGAAGCCGCCCGCTGCTATGACACAGAGCGCCACAAATAGTCCAATCAGGAGATATCCAACTACCGTCATCTCGCCTCCGTTCGAAACCAGCTTAAACCTGGAGAAGAATAGTACGTTATCCGCAACACCCAGCCGCAAGGTCCGCTTTGAAAGGGCGAATCAGGGGCGCCGCTATAGCTGGCGCCAGCTCGTCAAATGTTCAGTCCCTCGTGAAGACGGCTCGAAGTCCAAAGCGGCGAACCGGTAGCTGGATCTGACACAAGTGCTTGTAGGCTCGGTTGGCTGAGCGCAACCTAGCCACTGTTCCAGGCAAATGCTTGCCGAAGACGCTCATTCAAGCGGAGTACGCAAACTCAACGGGAGGCCGACGATGGATGCGCAGAGTATTCGAACCGCCATTGATCAACACTGGGCCGCATCCGCAGCCGGCGATCAAGTGGCCGAGCATGAGATCTATCATGATGACGCAGTGTGCGAGTACCCACAGTCGGGCGAGATCATATGTGGCCGGCGCAACCTGCAAGCGCTTCGTAGTCACCACCCCGGCAAACCCTCGGGCTTCGTGGTTCGGCGTATTACGGGAGAAGGCAATCTCTGGGTCAGCGAATATGAGATCACCTACCAGGGCAAGTGCGCCTATACGGTGAGCATCATGGAGTTCCGCGAAGGCAAGGTGTCGCACGAAACTCAATACTTCGCCGATCCCTTCGACGCTCCTTCCTGGCGAGCTCAATGGGTCGAGCAGAAAGCCTGACCGACAACGGCCTCGCCCAACTCACCCGCGCTGAGGAACAAATCCAGGCATTCCAGTCGCCACGACCGCGTTCAATCGAATGCTTGTCGTGATGCGATCCTGTATTTCTGCCATGGCGTCTTGCGGCAGCATGGAAATATCAAAGTTCTCCTTGATATGCGCGGCATTGGTCGAAGTGGTCAGAAACGCCGTACCGCGTTGCGCGGCCCATGCCAATGCGACTTGTGCCGGAGTTTTCTGGACGCGCTGGGCGATGGTCTTGATCACGGGGTCATCGGGTATTCGCGGCTCCATGCCATGACCCAAGGGTGCGAATGCAAGCAATACAATGCCGTGCTGCTTACAGAAATCGAGGAGTTCCCATTCGGGAAGATAAGGATGGCATTCGACCTGGACTACCGAAGGGAGGATACGTGCATGCGCGACGATCTCCTTCAGCTTGCCCAATGTGATGTCGGATAAACCGATAGACCTGCATAGCCCCTCATCCACAAGCCGCTCCATGGCCTGCCAGGTCTCGAGCAGGGTTACGCCCGAGTCACAGGCCGGCTCGCCGCGTCCGTCCTTGGGGTACTGTTCGTCGCCCGGCCGAAACGCAAAGGGCGTATGAATCAGGTAGCCGTCCAGATGATCGAGCTGGAGACGGCGAAGGCTTGCTTCCAGCGCGGGCCTGACCCGTTCAGGCCGATGGTTGTTGTTCCATAGCTTCGAAGTGACGAAGAGCTGCTCGCGCTTCACCGTCCCCGCCTCGAATGCCTCACGCATCGCAGCGCCCACTACCTCTTCGTTGCCATAGAGTTCTGCGCAATCAAGGTGTCGGAATCCGATCTCCAGCGCAGCCTTGATGGCCTTCCTGGCCGCGACGCCATCACGAATCAGCGTACCGAATCCGATGACAGGGAGTGCCCCGTTGCCGTGCGCAAGCGCCAACCTTGTGTGTCGAAAGCTCTCAGAGGAATGCACGGCTCTATCTCCTGTCGTATGTAAGATGCGCTTGGCAACGTGGCAGCCAAAGCCCACCCGCTGTCCCATTAACGTTGAATTTTGTACATGTTCGTATAATATTCATCGCGAAGGTGGGAGATCAATCTTTTTATGCGTTCCAGTACAAAAAATAGCGAGGCGACGAAGAAACCCCGTGGGCGCCCTCGCGCCTACGAGCCAGAGACCGCTCTCCGCCAGGTGGCGGATGCGTTCTGGAAGGCAGGCTATGCCGGCACCTCTCTCGACGATATCTCTGCCGCGACCGGCATGAACCGGCCGAGCCTCCGCGCGGCGTTTGGCGACAAGCATGATCTCTATATCAAGGCGCTGAATGACTACTGGGAACTCAAATTCGCAGCGATACGCAAGGCGTTCGGGCGCGGCGGAACACTAGCCGAGACGTTGATACGTGTTTACGACGCAGCGCTGTCGATCTATTTCTCGGGCGACGACCAGGTGCGGGGCTGCTTCGTGGTCGGTACGGCCATCACCGAGGCTCCCGGCGATGCCGAGATCCAGCGCATAGTCACGGGGGGCTTTCACGCGCTCGATGCCGATTTCGAGACGCGTTTCCAACTGGCACGGACGGCGGGAGAGCTGAGGGACGATGCCGATCCCAAAGCGCTTGCCCTACTCGCCTCTGCGACGATGCATAGCCTCGGTGTACGCGCTCGCTCCGGCAGCTCCCGGGGCGAACTGAGGAAGCTCGCGCTGAAAGCCGTGAGCGTCATCTGCGGGTGACCCTATGGCTCGATCGATATTGCCGAAAGCCATCGTGAGCCACGAGCTTCCCGACATCATTGCGGGGCATCTCAAGGTGTTGTTCTGCGGAATCAACCCCGGCATGTCGGCGGCCGCTGCAGCGCATCATTTCGTTGGTCGAAACAATCGCTTTTGGCGAGTCATTCATCTCGCCGGCTTTACCCCAGAGGAAATTGAGCCCCAGGAAGACCGCACGATCCTCAAATACGGGTATGGCCTGACGACGGTAGTGCAACGGCCAACAGCACGAGCGGATCAGCTATCACCTGCGGAATTCACCGCTGCCGCCTCCGGGTTTCAACGGAAGGTCGCCCGTCAGGCACCACGTTTTGTCGCTTTTTTAGGGAAGGCAGCGTATTCGGGGATTTCCGGCCAACGGAACATCCCCTGGGGACTGCAGCCGGATCGTATGGCCGGCGCGGCCGTCTGGGTTCTACCCAATCCCAGTGGCAGAAACCTCGCGTTTACTCTCGACCGCTTGGTGGAAGCGTACCGTGAGCTCTATCGGACGGTAGAAGGGCAAATGCAGCCAGCCGTTGGCGGACGCACCTAGACTGACCTGGAAAAGAACCACCAGGCACCCAACCCCAAGGCGGCAGGAACACCGAACACTACGAGGAATATCGGCATCTCCTCGCTGACGCTATACCCCGCGCGGCTTACGCCAAGCCATAAATTCGTCAACGACAGCGCGAACCAGATGGGAAGGAAGAGAAGTGCCGCCCTTGCCACACCCATGCTTGTCCAATTGCCGGTGAGCAACATGAATCCGAGAAGAAAAAGACCGCTACCGATGACAATGACTGTATGCATGTCGTACTCCGCTTTGAATGGGAGCTTATGGCGGCCGACGCATCAGCGGTAGCCCCCAGGGCGACATTGGTCGAACTTCAGGAGTTTTCAGAGTTTTTCAACACTGAATCAGAGCGACTTCAGGACTTCCATGGCCGCGCCAGGCATCGTCGGTCAAGGCAATGGGCCCCTCCTGGAGATTGAATCATGCGTGAGAGCGATGCCGATGTTTCGGCGAGTCAGCCATCTGCCTGGGACCGCGAAAGCACGATCGCAACCACATCTCGGACTACGTCTCGCAACAGCAATGCCGTAGCCGGCAACCTTCGAAGGTTTCTGGACCGCTTCTTTTATTTGGGCATGTCCTTGCTCGTCGCTGCGGCAGTCGCCTTTGGCTTCGGTCATACGATAGGCGCGAACCTGCTCCACCCCGATACACCGCGGCCTTTGATCCTGCACATCCATGCGGTGGTCTTCTCGATATGGGTCGTCCTTTTCATCACCCAATCCGCCTTGGTGCGGGTATCGAAGGTCGCCCTGCATCGGCGTATGGGTATCGTGGCCGCCATGCTCGGCGGCATCCTGCCTATTCTGGGCGTGACAACCGCCCTGGCCATGCATCACTGGCATGACCAGCTCAACGCCTCGGGCCATGCCTCATTAAGCCTGCCCTTCAACGACATGCTCACCTTTTCGGTCGCCTTCGGGCTGGCTATTCGCTGGCGTCGGCGACCGGAGTTCCACCGCCGCCTGATGCTGATCGCCACCTGTTGCCTGACCAGCGCGGCGTTCGCTCGCTTCCCCGAAAGCATGGTTCCGGACAATGCCTTCTACGCCTGCGTCGACATGCTGCTCCTGCTGGGTGTGTTGCGCGACCTCGTGGTCAACCGGCATGTCCATGCGGTTTATCGATACGGATTGCCTTGCATGATCGTCAGTCAGGGAATCGCGCAATACCTATTGCTCGCGGCGCCTTCGGTGTGGCTGGTGGCGATCCATCGGATCATGCAATGGACCGCGTGGCTGGGCTGAGATTCGAGGCACATATCCCTCTGGTTCTTGCAGGAGCGGCTTCAGTCGCGACCCACGGCTACGTCACGGCTTGTCGCGACTGACGTCGCCCCTGCAAGGCATCCACATGGTTCATGATCCCCTGAAGGAGCATCACAGATGAGTTCATTTGCAGGCTTTCTCTATCGCCCTGCCCTGGTGCTGCTGGCGACTTGCCTGATAGCAGGCATCGCTAACGCCGACACCATTCGCCCTGGCACGAACTGGGTGAGCACGTGGATCGCCTCCCCGCAACCGCCGATACCGGGCTCACTCGATCACTACCGCGCTCAAACCCTTCGCCTGATCGTGCACGTCAGCGCGGGCGGATCGCAGGTTCGCATCCGATTGTCCAATCTTTACGGCGCTAGACCACTGACGATTGGCGCTGCGCATATTGCCCGACGTACGAGCGAGGCGGATATCGATCCCGCCTCCGATCGCGCGCTAACGTTTGACGGACGCACATCTATCGTGGTGCCGGCACATGCAACCATGCTTAGTGATCCCGTACGCCTGGAGATACCCCCACTGACGGACCTTTCGGTGAGCCTGTATTTGCCCAAGGCTGCCGCAGCCACAACCGGACACATACTCGCGCAGCAGACCAGCTATGTATCGCACCCTGGTGACTCGACGGCTACAGCGCACTTCCCGGTTGCTCGGCGCATTGGCAAGTGGCCGTTTCTCACCGGCGTGGACGTGGAGGCTACCCCGCCTGCCTTCGCCGTGGTGATCTTCGGAGATTCCATGGTGGATGGCGATGGTTCCACCGCCAATGCCAACCAACGGTGGCCGGATGCGCTAGCCGCCCGGCTGCTGCACACCGACCGGAATGTGGCTGTGCTCAATGCAGGCCTTATCGGCAATCGGCTGTTGCATGGCAGCCCAGGCGGCAAACCCTACGGCACGGCGCTTGGCGAGGCAGGGATGGCGCGCTTTGCCCGCGATGCGCTCGATCAGGTTGGTGCGAAGGTGGTCATCGTACGCATCGGCAGCAACGATATCGGCTTCCCAGGCACGCTGGCGCCCTTGAACGAGTCCATTCATGCGAATGACCTGATCGCCGGCTATCGACGGCTTATCGCGTTGGCCCGCCAACACGGCGCAGGTATTGTGGGGACCACTATTCCGCCCTCCGAAAACGCGGACATTCCCGATTATTCGACGCCGGCAAAGGATGCGATTCGCCAGCAGGTCAATGCGTGGATACGCAACAGTGGGGAGTTCGATGCCGTGCTCGACGCCGATCAGATTCTTCGCGATCCAAGCCACCCCGAACGCGTGCTCCCTGCCTACGACAGTGGCGATCACCTGCACCCCAACGATGCGGGTTATCGCGCCCTGGCTTCGGCGTTTCCAATAGAAATGCTCGATAAACTTGCCTCTGGCTCGGCGGGAGCGAGGCCGTCGTTGGAGAAAAACTCGCTTTAGTTTTGCTCCATGCTCTATTCGATACCGAATGCTTCCAACAAAAAATGGATCACGCTCCGCAACTTCGCCGTGGGGCGGCGATCTTGCGCGTACACCAGGTACATCGGCGACGGTGCCAGTGACCATGCAGGCAACACGGGCAACAGACGGCCAGCAGCGAGGTCGTCGGTCAGCACGACCTCCGGCTGCAGGACAATGCCCAAGCCACGTAAAGCGGCCATTCGCAATGCATCGCCATGGTTGGCTGTGAAGCTGCCTTGTACGGCCACGCTACGAATCTCTCCACCAGGGCCCAGCAACCGCCAGCGATCATGCTGACGCCAGTACGAAAGGCCCAGGCATACGTGTTCGCTCAACTGTTCGGGACTTTGCGGCGAACCACAGCGGCTCAGATACGCAGGCGAAGCCGCCATCATTCGGCGATAGGGCTTGAGTGGGCGCGCCACAAGGCCAGGCTCGTCGATCTCGCCGATATGGATGCCCAACTCGTACCCATCATCCATGAAACTGGGTGTACCGTTGTCCAGCGTCAGATCTACCTGAACCTCCGGATGTGCGGCCATGTAGTCGGCCAGCGCGGGCACCAGGCGGTGGCTGCCGAAACTTACGGGCGCCACCATGCGCAACAGGCCACGGGGGTTGGCCTGCAACTCGGCGGCACTGGCATCGGCCCGTTCGATCTCGGCAAGCGCTTGCTTGCAACGCTCGTAGTAAAGCCGGCCCACATCGGAAAGTTGCTGACGACGCGTGGTGCGGTGGAGCAGTCGCGCATCCAGGCGCTGCTCAAGAGCTTGAATATGTTTGGCCACCATGGTTGCCGATACCTGACTGGCCTCGGCGGCCGCCGCAAAGCTGCCGCATTCCACCACCAGCACGAACATTTCCATGCTCGCCAGCTTGTTCATGATTGAAAACCTATAGGTTGGCTGTGTGCAAAATCATCGCGAGTTTATCAACGTCGGTCCCGCGCGCATCATGCCTTCACCGCCCCGGTTTCGGGGTAACCATGAGAGCATCACCATGCCCATCCTACGTCTGGAAATGCATCCCGGCCGCACCCAGGAACAAAAGCGCGCATTCGTGCAGGAGGCTACCCGCGTTGCCGTGGAAACCCTGAAATGCCCTCCGGAAAGCGTCGACATCGTGATTACCGAAGTGTCACGCGACGCGTGGGCCAAGAGCGGCAAGCTGCTTGCAGATGGGTGATTCCCATCACTGCGTTCAGAACTGTGGCAGGCCCAAGATCGACAGCCCCATGAATAGACACCGCCGCCGTCAACGAGATGACGGCGGCGTCTGTTGATTGCATCGCCGGACTAGTTGGCGCCCTGGGCCGCATCACCCGAACGAGGCACCACGGTGATGGTCACCTTTGACGGATGCTCGTTATCGTGATGCACGGCATTGTGAGCGATCACGCCCTTCACCTCGTCGTAGTTGTTGCCGCCCGTATTGAGATTGCGATCAAAGCGCGGAAAGTTGCTGCTCGATATGGCGATGCGCAGCCGATGCCCAGCGAAGAAATAATTGCTGGTATCGATCGGCTGGAAAGTCACCTTGTACACCTTGTCCGGCTGCATCCACGCCAGCGGTTTGTCGTAGCCATCGCGGTAACGCATCCGCTGGATGTTCTCGGTGATGTTGAATGCACGGCCGTCGGGGTAGACGTCCATGATCTTGAAGGTGAAGTCGGTGTCCTTCGCGCTGGACGATACGTACAGCGTGACGGTGATCGGGCCGCTGACCTCGGTGCCTTCCTTGAAGGGTTCGGAGTTGTAGACGAGGATGTCGTTGCGCGCCAATTGCGGGTTCTGATCATACGACCCGAACTTCACTGCATTGCCCTGGCAGCAACCGCCACCACCGAAAGTCGGCACCGGATTGGCGGGATCGTAGATGAACTGGTCAGGATGATCGGTCGCGTCCGGCGCAGCGGTCAGGCTGCCATCGCCATAGAGCGTATTGGCCTTGCCCTGGCTGCTGAAAAAGAACTCTTCGGTTTTTGCCCCGACGGGCGGCCAGGTTGCCGATTTGCGCCACTTGTTCTCGCCCATGACGTAGTACATCACCTTGGGCTGCTTCTCGAGGATGCCATTGTCCTCGCCTTTCAGAAAATGATCGAACCAGCCGTATACAAGGCTGTCGTAGTCAAAGCGCGCATCGCCAACACTGAGGTCACCGATCACGGTGTCTTCTGTGGCCCGGGTATAGGCGCAATGCAGCACGGGTGCGATCACGGCGTACTGCTGATCGGCGATGGCCTTCGGCGCGTGGCTGCGCACATAGTTGTAGGCGGCCAGGTTCGGCGATACCGAGACATCGAACCAGCTCATGAACCACAGGCCAGGCTTCTTCACCGGCATGGTTTCATTCCACAGACCACCCTTGGTCCAGGCGGGATCATTGGGCGCACGCGCGATCATGTTGCCGCCCGTCGCCACTGGCATCTTGGTATCGAAGATGCCCGGCGGACCACCTACTGACCGCATGATGTCATTCTCAGGCAGATGCCAGAACGCCTTGTCCCAGTCGACCGGTGGCGACTGCGCATCCAGATCGAACATGCGCGATACGCGGATCAGATCGGCCTGCGATGTGTTGCCCGGGAACATCGGGCGCACCTGGTTCTGTTCGTCGTACAGCCAGTCGATGAAGAGCATCTGCACCGCGCCTCCGCGATACCAGTTGCCCTGCTCGTAGTACGGCCCGACCTTGCCCACGCCGGCACCGAAGCCCTGCACATTGAAAGTGGTCAGTCCGGGATCGTCCTGCGCCACGACAGCCAGCTGCCATTCTGCTGTCGATGAACAACCGGTGGTGCCTACCTTGCCATTCGACCAAGGCTGCGACGCGATCCATTTGATTTCGTCCGAGCCATCGGTTAGCGGCGGCCCGAGGATGTCGTATTCGCCTTGCGAAAAATAATGGCCGCGCTCGTTCATCTGGACGTACGCATAGCCATGCTTCACCGCCTCCAGTTCGCGGGTCATGTCGCGTGGCGCGCCAATCTTCACGTCCCAGAAATTGAAGTTGTAGGGCGTGCGCGAAAAAATGACCGGCACCTTGCCCGCCGCGTTCTTCGGGCGATAAACGTCCGCCGCCATCAATTTGCCGTCGCGCATTTTTACCATCACCTTGCGATCGATGATGGCAATCTGCTCAAGCTGTTTCTCGAGATCGTTGCGCTTGGCGACCAGTTGCTGTTGTGGATCGAGGCGTTGCTGGGCTGCGGCCGGAACAGCAGCGAGCAACGTGATCATCGCGCCGGCGAGGCACGTACGGAAGTGCATGGATGACATGAGGTTCTCCCTGGATACCTGTCGAGTATGTGACTTTGGACAGGGAGCGAAACATGACTAATGGCACGGGTAGCAACCGCAGGAAAGCACGCGAGGCAGATGCCGCCCCGCAACACTCAGCGACAGGCCGTGATGCAGCATGGGTCGCGACCGGAGGAAACCTCCAAAGATCCGGAGAGGACCAACCACTGACGAGACAGCTCGGGAAAGTCGGCCACTGCGTGGCTCCGTATATCGGCTTCCCCCTTTACCCTTTACAGCGCCGAAGGCGCGGCTTGACAGGCCACGCAGTGGCCGACTTTACGTTCTCAAAGGCACTCTAAAGTCGCTAAAAAAAAACTCAGGTGGCTTTGAGAATCCCAAGTTCCGCCGCGATCAAGCCGGACGTTCCGCCGCGGGGCCGGATATTGGCAAGGGATGTACCCCAACTTCACGGCGTGGCTTGGCATTCGAAGGCGAAGACGGCGCCACGCGGCCAAGCGTGATGTTCTTGATTGCACGTACTTCTCGATTAGAAAAAGTCCATATCTCTCCGGTTTCGGTGATGAATACCGTCCAATACAGATCACTTTCCGGACCATAGTCGATCAGGAAGTGGGCAAAGCCTTCGCCCTTGGGCGTATTGAGTGGAAGCGGCGGATTGAGCTGCAGCATGGCCATAAGCTCCGACAGGTTCGGCCTATCAGGCAACCGCAACCGTCGATTGAAGGTGAACACTTCCAGGGCTTACATGTGATGACGATTGTCTGATGTTTTTCACCAATCGCGTGCGTGGCACCGGGCATGTTCTAGTGCCACCACACGGAAACTTCGCCATGAGCCAAAACGACCACGACATCAAAGTCATCAATGGATTGATTGCGACCACGATCGATAGCGCGGAGGGATACCAGGAGGCGGCCAAGGAAGCTGGCAACCCCACCTATCGCGATCTTTTCCAGGGCTGGGCCAATGATCGCCGCCAAGTGGTTGCTGGCTTGCAGCAGTTGACGTCGTCATTGGGTGGCACCCCGGAAGACGACGGTACGGCACTGGCCTCTATCCATCGAGCCTTCGTCGACCTGCGTGCATCGATGAGCAAGGGTGACAAGGCAGTGGTCGACGAAGTCGAGCGTGGCGAAGACCACATCAAAGCCAAATACGAAGATGCCTTGAAGGACGAAAAACTGGCCCCTGCCGTGCGTACTGCCGTACAGGCAGCCTTTACCTCGGTACGACAAGGCCACGATGAAATGCGCGCATTGAAACATGGGCTCGAAAACCGACCCTAGTAAATGAGCCGCTCTTGACGCATCCTGCACATTTTCTGGACGAACATCGTTCAGTTGTGGGGCTTGGCATCAACTGAGATCCCCATGATACAAAGGGGATCGATATGAATTTGAACGAAGTAAACAAGTATCGGCTGCTTGTCGATGCCATTATCGATTATTCCATCTGCATGCTGGATATCGATGGGCACATCAGCAGTTGGAACAGCGGCGCACAACGTTCAACTGGGTATCGGGCAGACGAGATCATCGGGCAGCACTTTGCATGCTTGTATTCCAATGAGGATCGGCTTGCGGGAAAACCCGATGAGGATCTTCTCACTGCCCGATCCGAGGGTCGGTTCGAAACGGAGAGCTGGCGCATCCGCAAGGACGGTACGCAGTTCCTTGCCAGCGTCGTCATCGACCCTGTACGGACCCATGAAGGCACCTTGATCGGGTACGCCAAGATCACGCGTGACCTGACGGAGCGGCAGCAGGACAAGAATCGACTACGCCACAGCGAAGAACAGTTTCGCCGCCTCGTACATAGCGTTGAGGACTACGCCATCTACATGCTCGATCCCCAGGGCCTGGTGTCGAGCTGGAACAGTGGTGCCCAACGCATCAAGGGCTATAGCGCCAATGAAATTATTGGCCAGCACTTTTCGTTGTTCTATACGCTGGAAGATCGCGCTACACATGAGCCCGAACGAGCGTTGCGCATCGCCACGGAAACCGGGCGCTTTGAGAAAGAGGGTTGGCGACTGCGCAAGGATGGCAGTTCGTTCTGGGCGCATGTGGTGATCGATCGTATTCTGGACGACGATGGCGAACACATCGGCTTTGCAAAAGTTACTCAGGACATCACCAACAAGCGCGACGCCGACCTGGCGCTTGCAGAAGCCCGCGAAGCCCTCTTCCAGTCGCAGAAGCTGGAAGCTGTTGGCCAGCTCACCGGCGGCGTGGCCCATGACTTCAACAATCTCCTCATGGCGGTGCTGGCCAGCCTGGAGCTTCTCGAAAGCCATCTGCGCGATGACCCGCGAGCCTTGAACTTGCTGGCCAACGCAGTTGCCGGCGCCAAGCGCGGCGCCGCTCTGACGCAACGGATGTTGGCATTTGCGCGCAAGCAGGAGCTGAAGCCCACTCCTGTGGACATCAAGGCACTGATCCAGGGCATCAGTGGATTGCTGCAGCGCTCCGCCGGGCCAACCATCACCATCGATACGGTCTTTCCCTTGACCCTTGAGCAAGTACTGGTCGATAGCAACCAGCTGGAACTGGCCCTGCTCAACCTGGTCATGAATGCACGCGATGCGATGCCCGATGGCGGCCGCATCATCATTGCCGCACGGACCGAGAACGTAAGACAGGGAAACCATCGCACAGGCCTGCCGACCGGCTCCTATGTGTGCATAGCCTTGACTGATGAAGGTCACGGCATGGACCCGGAGACATTGCAACGCGCCATGGAACCTTTCTTTACGACCAAGGGCATTGGCAAGGGCACTGGCCTGGGCCTGTCGATGGTACATGGGCTTGCGGAACAGTCGGGAGGGCGATTGGTGATGCATAGCGCGGTGGCGCACGGCACCACCGCCGAGCTCTGGCTACCCATGGCGGCCGCGCAAGCTGACCGCGCTCCCTTGATCGAGCCGCCGGTTGTATCGCCTGTTCAAGGGGCGGGCTTGAGCATCCTCGTGGTCGATGACGACCCACTGATCGCCATGACCATGAATGCCGTGTTGACGGACATGGGACACCAAAGCCGGGAAGCGCACTCTGGCAAGGTCGCATTGGAGCTGCTTGAAACGGGCTGCGTCGTCGATGTCATCATTACCGATTACGCCATGCCCGGCATGACCGGCATCCAGTTTGCCGAACGTGTAAAAGCGCAGTGGCCCGCCCTCCCCGTTATTCTCGCATCGGGCTACGCCGAACTCCCCGAAGATTCGGGCACGGACATTATTCGCCTGCCAAAACCCTATGGGCGCGCCGATCTGATCCGTGCCATCAACCTCGCCACCCAGCTTCAGGCTGCGCAAGAGTCGACAGCCCCGCATTGATCGGATGCGTGGCTACTTAGCGACGATGCACTCGCGACTTCATGGGACCTCGAATGACGTCGAGGTTTCTTATGGTCGTTCCGACACGGGTCGCCACGAAACAAGCTTCTGAGGTACGACGAAACGCAAGGCGCTGGATAACCAGCTTCGCTGTTGAAAAGCGCCTCCGGCATTCGCCGGGATGACGATATAGGGGAGATGGCTGGGACGACAAAGTCTTTGGGCTAGCTAAAAGAACGTGACTCGCCTGCTGGCAGGCGACGGCTTGGCCGGGCCAACAGGCCCGGCGTCCATGGGTCGAGGTTGTTGAAGGTCGCTGTCTTAGCCGCGCTTCTGTCCGATCTCTTCCAGTTCGGCAAGAACATCATCCGCAAGCACCAACTCGGCTGCGGCAAGGTTTTCCTTCAAGTGCCCGGTCGACGACGTGCCAGGGATAAGAAGCATGTTCGGTGCACGTGCGAGCAACCATGCGAGGGCAACCTGCATCGGCGTTGCACCGAGCCGCTGGGCGACGGTGGACAAGGTCTCGGACTGGAGCGGCGTAAAGCCGCCGAGTGGGAAGAAGGGAACATACGCGATGCCCTTCTGATCAAGCTCATCGATCAGTGCGTCATCATGGCGATGCACGAGGTTGTAGTGGTTCTGCACGCAGACCACCTCGGCGATGCGCTGTGCCTGCGTCACCTGCGCAGAGGTGGCATTGCTCAGACCGAGATGTCGAATCAAGCCTTGCCGTTGCAACTCGGCCAATGCCGTGAACTGTTCCTCGATCGAGCTTTCGCTGGGCGCATGCACGTTGCCCATGATGCGCAGGTTGACGACATCCAGGACGTCCACGCCGAGGTTGCGGAGATTGTCATGCACCGCGCTGGTTAGTTCGGCGGGGCTCTGTGCCGGATTCCATGACGCATCCGCGCCACGCTTCGCGCCAACCTTGGTCACGATCACCAGATGCTGCGCATAGGGATGCAGCGCTTCGCGGATCAATTGATTGGTGACATGCGGTCCGTAGAAGTCACTGGTGTCGATATGGTCCACGCCGGCGGCTAATGCTTCGCGAAGCACAGCAAGCGCAGCGCCGTGATCTTTCGGCGGCCCGAACACACCGGGCCCTGCCAACTGCATGGCGCCGTAGCCCAATCGGGTCACCTTGCGGTCGCCCAGCGAGAAAGTGCCCGATTTCTTGAGGTTGGTCATATGAACTCCAGGAGGGTGTGATCGGATGGTTGCCGGGGTTGGACTATAGGCACTTACGAACTGCACGATAATCCGTTGAAATCGGCACGGGTTGTGCGGAAGATCGAACAATGGCGACAGAGCTCCAGGATCTCTTTGCATTTCTGGCGGTGGTACAGGCGGGCGGGTTCCGCGAAGGAGCCCGCGCCAGTGGCACCTCCGCTTCTGCCCTGAGTGAGGCGGTGCGGCGTCTGGAAACGCGCCTTGGCGTCCGATTGCTAAACCGCACGACCCGCAGCGTCCTGCCGACCGAGGCCGGCGCTCGCCTGGCCGAACGACTCGTACCGGCTCTTGGCGAAGTGGAAGCCGCGCTGGACGTGATCAACAGTTTCCGTGACCGGCCCACAGGGACGCTCAAACTCAATGTACCGGCCACCGTCGCCCGTCTCGTGCTTCCCTCGATCGTCACCCCCTTCCTCAAGACTTATCCCGAGATTCGACTCGAAGTCATCGTGGAAGACAGCTTCGTCGATATGCTCGCGGCGGGCTGCGACGCCGGTATTCGCTACGATGAACGACTTGAGCAGGACATGATCGCCGTACCTATCGGCCCGCGCTTCCAACGCTTTGCGACCGCCGCCTCACCAGGTTATCTCGATGCCAGAGGCCGCCCCGAACACCCGCGCGACCTGCTCGGCCACGCCTGCATGCGCGGGCAGTTTGCCAGTGGCGCCATGCCCACGTGGGAATTTGAACGCGATGGCGAGATCGTGCGCGTCGATCCCAGCGGCCCATTGATTGTTCGCCTGGGCGCCGCGGTGGACCTAGCCGTCGATGCGGCCATCCATGGATTGGGGGTGATCCATTTGTTCGAGGACTGGTTGCGTCCGCACCTCGATAGCGGCGCGCTCGAACCCGTCCTGGAGCCATGGTGGCAGACGTTCACAGGCCCGTTCCTGTACTACCCCGGACGCCGCCACCTGCCCGCCCCGCTACGGGCGTTTGTCGATTTCATCCGAGCGAACTGATCGTCACGGATGCGGCTATTTGCCGGAACCCTTTGCTGAATCGACGCGCCAGCTATTGAGCAAGGTACGTGATTGCTCAAGCACATTCGCCTTGATCAAGGCACCCTTGGCCGCATCGATCTCTTTCCACCCGAGCGCATCGAGACAGGCACCCGGCGGGTGATAGAACGGCATGAGCTGGCCTTTGATCGTAAGCGACCGAATGCGCGTGACGGGGTCGTTGACGCCCAAGCCGGTAATGCGCGACAGCAGAGCCAGGGTGGCCTTGTTCAGCGGTTGCTTCAATCGCCGATGAAGCAGTTTGGAGGCGACATTGGCTTCCTCATCACCGAGCTCCCGCGCAACGAAGAGTCGCTTTTTCGAGGCATGCGGATGTGAAAGAACGCTTTCCAGCATGACTTCCTGGATGCCGAGATAGGCATCGATCAACGCCTCCATATCCCCGTCACCCTTCAATACGGCATTGGCTTGTCGCATAGCCGGCGCGAAGCGGTCGCGGAGATCGTTGGTGATGTATTCGGCGCACGCCTGATACAGGCCTTCCTTGTTTTCGAAGTAGTACTGCAACGCTGGCGCATTGACTCCGGCGGCGGCGGCGATGTCCCGCGTCGACGCTCCGGCAAAACCATGTTCGCCAAACATCTTCACGCCAGCGTCGATGATCCGCTGACGGGTCTCGTCGCCGCGAGCGTAACCGCCCGCCGAGGGACGGCGTGGCCGTTTGGTTGGACTCATGCGCTAGCTCTCATACGGGTTCTCTCTCCTGCTTACCTGCCAAGGATAGCACTTGACAAACTTATTCCAGTCGGAATAAATATTCCACCTGGAATAATTTCGGACCTCTACGCATGCCCGCCACGACCGGAACCGCATCGGATACCGATGCTTCGAAAGGTGCTGCCGCTCCGCCGGCACGCCCGTCCAAAATACGTCGCTTCCTCGTGCCCGCCGGGATCGTGCTGGCCATCGCCGCGATTCTGGCCTTCGTTTACTGGTGGCTCGTGGGCCGTTTTATGCAAAGCACGGACGATGCTTACCTGCAGGCCGACAGCGTCATCGTTGCCCCGAAGGTCAGCGGCTATGTCACCGATGTCTATGTCGGCGACAACGTTACGGTGAAGGCAGGCGATCCCCTGGTGCGGCTAGACAGTCGCCAATACCAGGCTGCGCTGGACCAGGCCAAAGCCACGATCGATGCCCGCAAGGCGGATATCCAGCGTGCGCAGGCCGCCATCCCGCAGCAACGCGCCGCTATCGAACAGGCAAAGGCGCAGCAGCAGGTAGCGACGGTGAGTATCCGCCATGCCGAAGATGAGGTACGCCGTTATGGGCCGCTGGCCAAAACCGGTGCCGAAAGCGGGGACCAGCTCTCGGTGCTCGTCAGCAACCGCGATCAGGCGCGTGCGACGCTCGCCGCCGATACGGCGGCGCTTGACCAGGCACAAGGGCGAATGGCTGACCTCGACGCCCAGCTTGCGCAGGCACAGGCACAGCTGGAAGTAGCCCAGGCCTCTGCGCGACAGGCACAACTGGATATGCAGGACACGTTGATCCGCAGTTCGCTCGACGGCCGCATCGGAGACCGCACTGTGCGCGTCGGACAGTACGCGCAGCCCGGCACACGGATGATGTCCGTCGTGCCGGTGCAGAGCATCTACCTCACCGCCAATTTCAAGGAGACCCAGGTCGGGCGGATGCGTGCGGGCCAGCATGCCAGCCTGCATGTCGACGCGCTCGGCGACACGGATATCCAAGGCGCGGTCGACAGTTTTGCGCCTGGCACCGGCTCGCAGTTCGCGCTGCTGCCGCCTGAAAATGCGACGGGCAACTTTACCAAGATCGTGCAGCGCGTTCCGGTACGTATTCGTCTGGACGCCGATGAGCAGACACGCAAGCTGCTGGTTCCCGGCTTGTCGGTAACGGTGAACGTGGATACGCGCGACGAACACCCGGCGACCGCGGCGGGCAACAGTCATGGCTGAAGCCGGCGCCGTGCCAGCCGCTCACCCCGAACGTGCCAGCGCTGCGGACTGGATCGCCGTGGCCGCCGGCTCGCTCGGTGCGTTGATGGCCACGCTCGACATCTCCATTACCAATTCCGCGCTGCCACAGATCCAGGGTGAAATTGGCGCCACGGGCACGGAAGGCACCTGGATTTCCACCGGCTACCTGATGTCGGAAATCGTGATCATTCCGCTGGCCGCCTGGCTGACGAGGGTATTTGGCCTGCGCAAGTTTCTGCTCGGCGGCGCAGCCTTGTTTATCCTGTTCTCGATGATGTGCGGCATGTCGCATACGTTGACCGCCATGATCATCGGTCGTATCGGACAGGGCCTGACCGGTGGCGCGATGATCCCGACTGGCCAGACCATCATCCGCAGCCGCTTGCCCATGTCGCAGCTGCCGATCGGCATGACGATCTTTGGCTTGATCGTGTTGCTCGGGCCGCTGCTAGGACCGGTGCTGGGCGGCTGGCTGACTGAAAACATCAGTTGGAGCTGGTGCTTTTTCATCAACCTGCCCGTGTGCGCCGGCCTGATCGCGCTGTTGCTGCTCGGCCTGCCGCCGGACCATCCACAATGGGATGCGCTTAAACAAGCCGATTGGCTGGGCATCATCGGACTCTCGGCCGGCCTCAGCTCATTGACGGTGGTATTGGAGGAAGGTCAGCGCGAACGCTGGTTCGAGTCCGACATGATTATCTGGCTCAGCCTGCTGTCGCTGGCCGGCATGGTGCTTATCGCGATTTCGCAGTTCACCGCCAAGAGACCGGTGATGCGCCTGAGCCTGTTGGGCAATCCACGATACGCCAGCGTCATTCTTATCGTGCTGGTGGTTGGCGCGGTGTTCTATTCGGTGATCTATCTGATACCGCAGTTCCTTGGCTTGATCGCCGGATACAACGCGGAGCAATCGGGCTGGGTCATGCTGGTGTCGGGCGTACCGGCCTTCCTCATGATGCCGCTATTACCAAGGCTCCTGGGCAAGGTCGATTTCAGGATCATGGTGATCACCGGTCTGATGTGCTTCGTGGTGAGCTGCATGCTGGACATCCATTTGACGGCCCAAAGCGTTGGCGACGACTTCTTCTGGTCGCAGCTGATTCGCGGCGCCGGCCAGATGCTGGTGTTCATGCCATTGAATCAGGCATCGATGGCAGCGGTAACCCGTGAGGAAGCCGGCGATGCCGCCGGCGTCTACAACATGGCACGCAACCTTGGTGGCTCGATCGGCCTGGCTGTCATCGGCACGGTGATCGACCGGCGCAACACCTTTCATGTCGCATCCATCCGCGAGTCGCTGACAGCCAATTCGGTACTTGGCCAGGATCGTCTCGCCGCCAACGCGGCCGGCTGGTTCGCACGGACCGGCGACATAGCCTACTCAAAGATGCGCGCACTGGGCCAACTTGCTGCACAGATTCAACAGCAAGCCGCGGTGATCACTTATTCCGAAGTCTTCTACATACTTGGCGTCGCGCTGCTTTGCTGCATTCCACTCGCATTGCTGCTGAAGACGCCCAGCTATGGTGCGCCGGCCGCCGGCGGCCACTAAGGATTTTAGTCATGCACACAAGCGCTTCGCGCCCGTTGTTTTTCGCACTGCTCGCCTCGCTCGCTGTATTGCCTGGTTGCACCGTCGGCCCTGACTATCGTGGCGCGCCAGATGTGACAGGCAGCGCGGGGCATGCCAACGCCTTCATTCGCGCACCGTCTACGGGCATCACATCCACACACGCGCCAAGCCAGTGGTGGACCACACTCGGCGACGCTCAATTGAATGCGTTGATCGATACTGCGCTGGCGCACAACCAGAACCTGCAAGCGGCGCAGGCGCGCTTGCGCGAATCGCGCGCGCAGCTGCAACAACAGCGCGCGGACGCATTGCCGACCGTGTCGGCAGATGCGGCCGCAGTGCGCGCACGAAAACCGGATCTTTCCGCCCTGCAGACATCGCAGAGCAACACGACGTCGAAAGGGCAAGGCCCGGTACAGTTGTACACCGCCGGCTTCGACGCCTCGTGGGAGGCTGACCTGTTCGGTGGCACGCGCCGGGCGATCGAAGCTGCCTCAGCCCAGGCAGAAGCCGTCGACGCCGATCTCGCCGACACACAAGTGTCGTTGGCGGCCGAGGTGGCGCAGGCATATATCAACCTGCGCGACCAGCAGCAGCGCCTTACCTTGGCCAACCAGTCGGCCGAACTCGAACAACAGACCCTCGTCCTGATCCAGCAACGGCGCGCGCAAGGCGTCGCAGGCGACGCGGATGTAGAGCGTCAAACTACCCAGGTGGAAAACACCCGCGCAACACTTATCCCGCTGGACGAACAGATCGCCGAGTCGCTGGACCAGCTCGCCGTGCTCACCGGCCAGGCTCCTGGCGCACTCGACCAGGCATTGTCGGCGCCCTCTCCGTTGCCTGCCCTGCCTGCGACGGTGCCCATCGACGACCCGGCGAAGATGCTGCAGCAACGTCCGGATATCCGCGCTGCCGAACGTCGACTGGCTGCAAGCAATGCGCAGATTGGCGAGCGCACGGCCGATCTGTTTCCCAAAGTGACGATGCTGGGTTTCGTTGGCACCAATGCCGCCAATCCCGGGCACCTGGCGCGAAAGAGCTCATTCACGTGGCTCGGCGTGCCCTATCTGCAATGGGACGTTCTTGATTTCGGGCGTACACGCGGCAGCATTCGGGAAGCCGAGGCAAGCCGTGACGAAGCCACTGCCCGCTATATGCAGACCGTGCTTGCCGCGTTGCAGGACGCCAACAACGCTCTGTCCCGCTATGGCCATCAACGCGAAAGCGTCACCCGCCTGCAGCAGATCGAGGTATCGGCAGATCGGTCAGCGACGTTGATGCGCCAGCGTTACAACGCAGGCGCATCCTCGATGATCGATCTGCTCGATACGCAGCGCACGCAGTTTTCGGCGCAGCAAAATCTCGTCGAAGGACGGGCCAACCTGCTGAAGGACTTCGTCTCGTTGCAAAAGAGCCTTGGGCTCGGCTGGGTGTCGGCAAACTAAGCCCTGAGCCTTTGTACTACTGATGCAAGTCGATGCGACGTTTCGAACCCGCGTCCACGAACACCGCTTGATCTACACGCCATTGCCCCATGGTCTCGATGGCCTCGACATAGACGGTCCCTTTGCCCTTGGGGCCTTCCGCCTTGAAGGACAGGTTCGCTTTTCCATCGGAGCCCGTTATCTCGATATTGCCCATCGGAATGCCCGTGGTAATCGGGGCGCCAAGAATCCGTGTCGCCTCGGCGTTGCCCTGCAATTGGAAAACGGCCAGCTTGTACGCGTCCGAGTCCATCATCATCTTCGTTACCATATGAAAGATGCCGACGAAGAGCACAACACCAAGCACGGGAGCGATAGCACCCCACATAGCCCACTTTCGTTGCGTGCGTTTGAAGTCGTCGACACTATTCCAATATTTGTTCTGCCACGCCCATGTGCTTCCCTTGGCCCCAAGAACAAACCACATCGGAATATTCACGAAAGGCACGAACATAAGAAACGCGATGAGGGTGTTGTTTCCTATGCCCCATATCCAGCCAAGAAAGAAAGCACCCCAGTTCCAACGATCAATTTCCGGTGGCACCACCGCATGCGGGCCACTCCCCGACGTGTTTTCCATATTGCCCCCTTGAAGAAATGTTCGGCTGACCGTTACTGACCGTCACTATGCCGAAGTGGTGCCAGGAAATCCGATACAGGCTCAAGTATCAACTCCGGCAGGCTCTCGGCGATGGATTCACGCAACTGTCGCCAGGCTTCAGGGTCGACAGACGTGCGAGCCAGCCCTTCGGCCTTCGCCTCGGCAGAGGGCCATTGGGTATAGCTGTACCAGATATCGTCTGGGCCCCGGTGCAAACGCGAGCCCAAGGAGCCCCGCTCGGTCAGCAACAACTGGGTAACCCGCGACCAGGCCTGCACAAATGTTTCTTCGGATCCAGGATGGAGGCGCCAACGGTAAAGCGCGCAGAAGATGGGACTGGCTTTGCCCATATTTCCCCCAAAGAAATCGGCTCTGCAGCAGACAGGTCGGATACGCCAGGCCGCAAGCCCGCCTGGTAGCCGGGACGACGGGCTCCGAGTCGTTGATCGAGCCTCATTATGAGTCGGTTATCCATCGGTCCACCTCCTCTATACCCAGGTAAATGTCCGCTGCTGAATGACGCGGCCAGTCGCCGGTTTAGTACAGTGGACGATATCACTCGGGTGACGAAGCAGCCGCCTAGCAATCCTGTAACCCGATTCAGCGAAAATCATTCCCGCCCTTTCGAACCTGTCGCGGCCCACCCACTGGAGCTTCTTGTGAAAATAGCTGACGTCAAAGCCAATGCGTTTGCCATGCCGCTTACGAGCCCGGCCTTCCCGCCCGGCCCCTATCGCTTCGTCAACCGCGAGTTCCTTGTCGTCACCTACCGTACCGACCTTGATGCATTGCGTGCCGTCGTGCCGGAACCGCTGGAGGTCGAGGATGCGCTCGTGAAGTACGAGTTCATTCGCATGCCCGATTCGACGGGCTTCGGTGACTATACCGAATCGGGCCAGGTGATCCCGGTGAGTTTTCGCGGCCAACACGGCGCGTATGTGCATTCGATGTACTTGAATGACCACCCACCGATCGCAGGGGGTCGCGAGCTGTGGGGTTTCCCCAAGAAGCTGGCGAGTCCCGTACTGGCTACCGAAATCGACACCCTGGTCGGTACGCTCGACTACGGGAAGGTTCGAGTGGCCAAAGCTACGATGGGATTCAAGCATCGTGAAGCGAATCGAGATGCCGTACTGGCAGGACTCGCCGCACCCAACTTTCTCTTGAAGATCATCCCGCATGTGGATGGAACGCCACGCATCTGCGAGCTGGTTCGTTACTTCACCTCGAACGTGACGCTGAAAGGCGCATGGACCGGGCCTGGGTCGCTGGAATTGCACCCTCATGCCCTGGCACCCGTCGCCGATCTGCCTGTCCTGAAGATCGAGTCGACGATGCACTACATCGCCGACCTGACTCTGGAGCTGGGTACCGTTGTGTATGACTATCTGACTGAAGAATAGGCCGGCCTTCGCTCGTCGCGTAACCATCGATCGCGACTGAAGGAAATCTCAAGATCCACCTCCTGTCCGTCATCCCTTCGCAGGAACGACGGACAGGAAGGCTTTCCGCCCCATTACTGCTGCGGGCGCCTCATCTGAAAACGCTGGGCGGGGCCAACAGTAAAGTAGTCCGCCGGTCCGCCAGCCCGAAGAATATGACCGGCCGCCCCCGTGTCATACACACCATCCTTCAGCAGACTTTTCTCGATGTAAACGGCGACGACCTCGCCCAGTACCAGCCAGGTTTCAATGGCCTGCCCGGCGACGTCCGTCAACTGGGTAAGCTGCGTCAGCTTGCATTCGAACGAAACCGGGCTTTCCTGAACGCGCGGCACACCGATAAGACGCGATGTCGCAGGCGTCAACGAAGCCAGGTCGAATTCGTCTACACCCGGCGGCACTATCGCCGAAGTGGCATTCATCGCCTCGGCAAGTGAGAGGGTTGCCAGGTTCCAGGCAAACTCACCCGTTTCGCTGATATTGCGCACGGAGTCCTTCCATCCCGTGCTCGCAAAGCCGACGATCGGCGGCTTGTAGTTGAACGCGTTGAAGAAGCTATAAGGCGCAAGATTTACGACACCATCCCGGCTTATCGATGAAATCCAGCCGATCGGGCGCGGCCCTACGATGGCGTTGAACGGGTCGTGCGGCAGGCCGTGGCCATCGCGTGGCTCATAGACATGAAAATCGCGCATGTAGTGCGTGCCCTAGTTCAGCTTCTCAAGCAAGGTCGCCAGTTCGGACTGCTGAGCTGAACTCAGCCGCGCCAGCCGGGTCCCGAACGCGTTCGACAATAGCGTGAGCCCACGCGTCATCGTCTTGCGGCCTTCGGCGGTAAGAATGAGCCGGTGGCGACGTAAATCCGCGCCATCGATTTCACGACGCAGAAAACCGGCCGCCTCGAGCCGCTTGACGTACATCGTCACGGTGGGCTTGGGCATGCTCAGCACGCCAGCCAATTCCGCCGGATGCGGATGCTCGCCCACCTCGGCGAGCAGGAACAATTCCTTCACTTCCAGCCCGAGCTCGGCCACATCGGGCGCAACGCCGGTAATCACCGACATCATGAGCCGATAGTTGAGGGACCAGATCTTTCCGACGTCGTTTTTTGGCATGGGCACTTGCCGTCTCATTAGTTCAAGAATAAACTATCGTTAATTGGAACTAGCTCAAGATTGTACCGCACCGTCAACTCGGAGAGCAGCATGTCCCTCGATCACTATGTAACCCTTGGCCGTTCCGGCCTGCGTGTCAGCCCGTTCTGCCTCGGCGCGATGACCTTCGGCGAAGACCTTGGCTGGGGCTCCAGCGTAGAAGAGTCCCAGCAGATTATCGACCGGTTTATCGAACTCGGCGGCAACTTTATCGATACCGCAAATTTCTACACGAAGAGCCATTCCGAAAAGATCATCGGCGACCACATCGGCCGCCACAGTGAACGCCGCGACCGGCTCGTGCTGGCAACGAAGTTCAGCGGCAACCTTTATCCGGGCGATCCCAATGGCGGTGGATCGGGCCGGAAATCGATCATTGCAGCATGCGAAAACTCGCTTCGCCGCCTGCAGACCGACTACATCGACCTGTACTGGCTGCATAACTGGGACGTGCATACACCGATCGACGAAACCATGGCAGCGCTCGACGACCTGGTACGCACCGGCAAGGTGCGCTATATCGGCGTTTCCGACACACCCGCCTGGAAGATCGTCGAGGCCAATATAACTGCGCGCTTCCGTGGCTGGTCCTCCTTCATCGGGCTGCAGATCGAGTATTCGCTCCTTGAGCGCAGCGTCGAGCAGGAACTCGTGCCGATGGCACTGGAGCTAGGCCTGGGCATCACGCCATGGTCGCCCCTCAAGAGCGGCGTTCTCAGCGGCAAATACACACGGCACAACGCCGGCCAGCTCAAGCCGGATCGCGGCTTTATCGCGGATGGCTTCATCGGCGAGAAGACCTACGCGATCGTCGACGAACTGGAGCTCATCGCCAAGGCACACGAGAGTACCGTTGCGCGCGTCGCGCTCGCCTGGGTGCAGGCGCAGCCCGGCGTGAGCTCGACGATCATCGGTGCACGCCGGATCGCGCAGCTCGAGGACAACATCAAGGCACTGGACATCAAGCTCTCGGCCGATGAACTGGGCCGACTCAACACGCTGACCCAGCCGACGTTCGGCTTTCCCCAGAGCATGCAGCCATGGTTCCCGGCCATCCACAACGGAGGCACCTCGGTGAATGGCGTCTACGCACCAGCAACGGCTTTCGGTGTGGAAAAAGGCGACAAGATCTACTGATTCCAGCAAGCACCAGCCTGGACATCGACTGAAAAGCCATGGGATGTAACTTTCGACAGCTCGGGGTCGAACTGATCTGAGGGGTGGCCGGAGCAAGATGTTTCGGCCATCCCATGTCGCTTCGCCAAGAGTATTATCTGCGCATGCATCGCCGCCGCCATCTCAGTCGCCGCCACCGCGTCCTATGGATCGTGGCTACGCTGTTTTGCCTGCTGTTCCAACAGCAGGTCATGGCTGCCTATGTGTGTTCGGCAACCCAGGGTGCAGGGATGCCCATGACCGGCGACTGCGTACACATGATGCAGGGGCACACGAGCAAGACGTCCCATCAAAGCGCCGATCCACGTTGCGCCGAGCATTGCGCAAGCCACGCTTCGGCACAGGCGGATGCCCGCATACCCGCGGTCCCGCCCCTGCTGTTGTCTCCAGCGCCGCCTTTATTGCTGGGCTCGGTGGCTTTGCCGCCCGAACAACGGCCCTTACCAGACCCTTTGTTGCAACCACCGGAAGCGCCGCCTTCCCTGCGGTTCTGCAGCCTGTTGATCTAAGCCTCCCACGCTGACTCTCACGCCCGTCGTGCTACCGGCACGACTCGTATCGATCTGCGTCTGGAGTGCACATGATTTCCCGCTCTTACCCAGCCCACGCGCTGCGCGCGCGTTATGGGCGACGGCGTTCGGCCATTCTCGGGTTGCTTGCTTTACTCGCCCTGCCCTTATCGGTCGCAGGCCAGGCATTGACGCTGGATGCCGCGGTTCGCCAGGCCGTTGCCCAGGCGCCGCTCCTGCAGGCTCGTCGCGATCAATGGACCTCGGCGCGCGAAGAAGCGGGCCGAGCCGGTGCCCTGCCGGACCCACAACTGACCGTTGGCATCGATAACCTGGCAACTCAGGGCCCTGGTGCGTACACCGCTGGCGGCGACAGCATGACCATGCGCAGCGTAGGTTTCAGCCAGGTCTTGCCATCGCGCAGCAAACGTCGCGCCGAGCGCGCATGGGCCAATGCCACCGCCGATGTTGCCGCGTCGTCCGTTCAAGTCACCGACCTTGCGATACGGCAGCAAACGGCACAGGCCTGGATCGGTACCTGGGGTGCCGCGGCCGAACAGGACATGTTGCGCCGACTGCGTGACGAATGGACATTGGACCTGACCGCTGCGAAAGCGCGATTGCGTAGTGGTACCGGCAACGCAGGCGACGTGCTGGCCGTTCGCGCACAAGCTCTGGAGCTTGAAAATCGCCTTGACGACGCGCAGGCGCGCGAAGCACAGGCACGCGCCCAACTGGCACGTTGGCTGGGTGCGCCGATCGAGGATGCCATGGCCGATGCGCCCGACTTCGATCGCATCCCCAACGACCGACAGACGCTGCTCTCCCACATCGATGACCAGGGCGAACTGCTTGGCTGGCCGGCCCGCGAACAGGCCGCCCAGGCAGCCTTGGCCGAGGCGCAGGCCGCCAAACATCCCGAATGGAGCCTTGGCGCCAGCTACGGCGCGCGTACTCGCGGGTTGTCGGACATGTTGACACTGCAGGTCGGTGTGAGCCTGCCGCTGTTTACACGCAATCGCCAGGACCGTGGCATCTCCGCGCGCGCCGCCGATGTGGATGCCGTGCAGGCCGAACATGAAGACGCTCGCCGTCAACAAATCGCCACCGTGCAGATGGCCTGGTCGCAATGGGAGGCGCTGGGTCAACAGGTGCGTCGCCATCGCGAGCAATTGCTACCGCTTGCACACGATCGCGCTTCGCTCGCCCTGGCCGCCTACCGCGGCGGTGGAGAGTTGCAGCCACTGCTGGAGGCACGACGCGACGAACTCGCACATCACCTGGATTACGTCCGCATGTTGGCCGACTACGGCCGCGCCTGGGCCGTCCTCGCCTACCTCATGCCCGAAGGGAGCACACCATGAAACGCATTTTTTTGTGGATCCTGCTGCCGCTTTCCGCTGCCACCCTGATCGGCGCGGGTTACCTGCTCGGCACACAACAACATCGGACCGCCGCTCCAGGTACGCAGCCGGCCGAACGCGACCAGCGCGTGTTGTACTGGTATGACCCGATGATCCCAACCGAGCACCACGATCAGCCCGGCTTGTCATCGATGGGCATGAAGATGATCCCCAAGTATGCCGACGCCGCAGGAGAGTCGAGCGATGTACGGATTGATCCGGGCACGCTTCAAAACCTTGGTTTACGTACCGCATTCGTGAGCAAGCGTCTATTGACCGAGGCTATTCGCGCGCCCGGCACGGTGAGTTGGGATCTCAATGAAGCAAGCGTAGTCAGTGCCCGCGCGGATGGCGTGATCACACGGCTCGTCGTGCGCGCTCCCTATACGTCGATATCGGCAGGTGCTCCGTTAGCGGAGCTGACAGCTCCCGCATGGAGTAGCGCAGTGGCCGAATACGTGGCGCTGGGCCAGGCCCGGTCGGTCGATGCTCAAGCCTTGCACAGTGCTGCTCGCGAGCGTCTGCGCGTGCTCGGCCTTGAGCCCGGCGACCTGGGTTCCGTGGGCCGATATGGCGCAGTGACGCTACACGCGCCACAACGCGGTGTCGTGACCACGATTGAAGTGCGCGAGGGGCAACGCGTCAGCGCCGGGCAAACGTTGATGACGATAAATGGCCTGGACAAAGTATGGGTGGAGGCATCGCTGCCGCAGGCAGCGATGGCAACGGTGCAACCTGGTAGCCCGGTATCTATGAGCGTCGATGCGCACCCCGGCGAGATTTTTTCGGGTATCGTGGACATGCTCCTGCCCGATATCGATAGCACCACGCGGGCCGAGCGTGTTCGCATCGTCGTCAGCAATGCCAGGGGGGCGCTCACTCCGGGCATGTTCGCGCATATCACACTGACTCCCGCGCAGGGCGACGCCGTCGCGGTCATACCCGACGAGGCATTGATCGTTACTGGCAGCACAGCGCGAGTCATCGTGCAGGATGACGACGGCCACTTCCATCCTGTGCTCGTTCGTACAGGACGTTCTGTTGAAGGCTACACGCAGGTGATCGACGGTCTTCGTGAAGGCGAACGCGTCGTGACGTCGGGCCAGTTCCTGATCGATTCGGAAGCGAGCCTGTCTGGGGCGCTGGATCGCCTGGATCACGCACCAAATGTATCGGCACCGGCAACGAGCACCACGGCTCCGATGCCGATGAACGACAAACCGTCGGAGCGCATGCCATGATCGGCGGCCTGATTCGCTTCTCCATCGCGCATCGCTTCCTGGTCTTGATCGCGGCGCTAGCCCTGACCGTGGCCGGTGTGTTCGCTACCCTGCATACACCGATCGATGCACTGCCGGACCTGTCCGATACCCAGGTGATCATTCGCACCAGCTGGGCCGGCCAGTCGGCACAGGTGGTCGAAGATCAGGTGACCTACCCGCTGGCCACCACCATGCTATCGGTGCCCGGCGCCAAAGTCGTGCGGGGGTATTCGTTCTTTGGCGACTCGTATGTCTACGTGCTGTTCGACGACAGCACCGACCTGTACTGGGCGCGCTCGCGAGTTCTGGAGTACCTGAGTCAGGTCCGCGACCGGCTGCCCCCGGGTGTCAGCCCTGCCCTTGGGCCCGATGCTACCGGACTGGGATGGATCTACGAATACGCGCTGGTCGACCGCAGCGGACATCATGACCTGGGACAACTGCGTGCCTTGCAGGATTGGTTCCTGCGCTACCAACTGAAGACTGTACCCGACGTAGCTGAAGTGGCGAGCCTTGGTGGCATGGAGCGCACCTGGCAGATCATTCCCGATCCGCAGGCGCTCGCCGCCCACGGTGTCAGCGTGCAGCAGCTGGTCGATGCCGTACGCAGCGCCAACGGTGCGAACGGTGGATCGGTACTGGAACAGGGCGAGGCTGAACTCATGGTGCGCAGCGAAGGTTATCTGCGTACCGTGCAGGATTTCGAGCAGGTACCCATCCTCGCCAACGCCAACGGTATCCCGGTACTCGTGCGCGACGTGGCCACCGTGCGCAGCGGCCCGGGCTTTCGCCGCGGCGTAGCCGAACTGGATGGCCAAGGCGAAGTCGCCGGCGGCGTCATCGTGCTGCGCTCCGGCAAGAATGCGAAGGCGGCCATTGCCGCGGTCAAGGAACGCATGGCAGAACTCAGGCAAAGCCTGCCCGCCGGCGTGGATATCGTGCCCACCTACGATCGTTCCGGATTGATCGATGCGGCCGTGGAAAACCTGCGCGGCAAGCTGCTGGAAGAATTCGCTGTCGTCGCACTGGTGTGCATTCTGTTTCTCGGTCACTTGCGCTCCGCCATGGTCGCTGTGATCACGCTCCCGTTGGGTGTATTGGCAGCATTCCTCGTGATGCGGCTGCAGGGCGTATCGGCCAATCTCATGTCGCTGGGTGGCATCGCCATTGCCATTGGCGCAATGGTCGATGCCGCCGTGGTCATGATCGAGAACGCACACAAGCACCTGGAACATTGGCGCGACGCGCACGATGGACATGAACCCACAGGTGGCGAACGTTGGCGCATCATGGCCGATGCAGCAGCCGAGGTCGGGCCGGCACTCTTCATCAGCTTATTGATCATCGCGCTCTCGTTCATTCCGGTGTTCGCGCTTGAGGGGCAGGAAGGCAAGTTGTTCAAACCATTGGCGTTCACCAAGACCTACGCCATGGCGGCGGCGGCCGTTTTTGCGGTAACTCTGGTTCCCGTACTGATGGGCCTGCTGATACGTGGCCGCATTCGCGCCGAGCGCGAGAACCCGATCAATCGGGCGCTGATTGCACTGTATCGCCCGGTACTGGATGTCGTGCTCCGCTTCCCGAAAGTCACGTTGGTCGTTGCCGGCTGCCTACTGCTCAGCGCCTTGCTGCCTGCGACATGGTTGGGAAGCGAGTTCATGCCCCCCATGGACGAAGGAACCTTGCTGTACATGCCGACGGCGCTGCCGGGCTTGTCGGTCGGCAAGGCATCGCAGTTGCTGCAACTGACCGATCGCATGATCAAGACGGTGCCCGAAGTCGATCACGTCTTCGGCAAGGCCGGCCGCGCGGAGAGTGCTACTGACCCGGCACCCACCGAGATGTTCGAAACCACCATCACCTTCAAGCCACTGAGCCAATGGCGGGAGGGCATGACCATGGAGAAACTCAAGGCCGAGCTGGATCGCGCCGTGCACGTTCCCGGGCTGACAAACCTGTTCGTACCGCCGATCCGCAACCGTATCGACATGCTTGCCACAGGCATCAAGAGTCCTATCGGCATCAAGGTGCTTGGTGCGGATCCTTCGACATTGCAGACCGTTGCCGATCAGATTGAAGCCGTCGCCCGTGGCATTCCAGGCATCCGCTCGGCTATTGCCGAACGCGGAGCCAGCGGAAGGTATGTGGACATCCATATACGACGCGATGACGCGATGCGCTACGGATTGAGCCAGCAACAGATTCAACAGCTCATTGCTACCGTCGTAGGCGGCGATCCCATCGGTGAGGTCGTGGCGGGGCGCGAACGTTATCCCATCGTGGTGCGATACCCGAGGGAGCAGCGCGATTCGGTGGCGGCGTTGCGAGCGTTGCCCATCGTCGCCGCCAACGGTGTACAGCTCGTGCTGAGTCAGGTCGCAGATATCACGTTTAGCGCGGGCTCACCGATGCTGAAAAGCGAGGACGGCCAGCTCGCGACCTACGTCTACATCGATACAGCAAGCAGCGATCTGGGTCGAGTCGTCACGGACCTTCAGGGTGCGATGGCGCAACACGTGCGCCTCCCGCCCGGCGTGACCATCGCCTGGTCGGGCCAGTTCGAGTACCTGACGCGTGCCATGGAAAGGCTTCACTACGTCGTTCCCGTGGCGCTGGCCATCATCTTCGCCCTGATCTACCTGGTCTTCCGCCGGGCCGACGAAGCCGTGCTGATCATGGCCAGCGTGCCGCTCGCGCTGGTCGGCGGCCTTTGGACGATCTGGCTGCTTGGCCATGCCGTATCCGTCGCGTCCATGATCGGCTTTATCGCACTGGGTGGTGTCTCCGCGGAGTTCGGCGTGGTGATGCTGCTTTACTTGCGCCACGCCTGGGAACAACGGGCGCGACACGATCCACGAGCGGGTGCGGAAGCACTGGATGACGCGATCCGCGAAGGCGCCGTGCAGCGCGTGCGACCGAAGGCCATGACTGTTGCGGTCATCCTGGCCGGTTTGTTTCCGATCCTGCTCGGGCACGGTGCCGGATCGGAGGTCATGCAACGCATCGCCGCACCGATGGTGGGAGGCATGCTTACCGCGCCCCTGCTCTCCATGCTTGTGTTGCCCGCCGCGTTTCAGCTGATGATGCGTCGCCGTTTGCGCAAGCCAGACGCGGCCGTATCGATGAAAAGTGTATGAGGCACATGGAAAGCGCAGCACGGCGGGCCTTCGAGGCGCCACTACCGTTTAGCTTTTCTGGATTCTCGATCCGGAAAGATTGGATAGTGATCGGCAACGGCGAAAGCTACAGTGGGAGCTCCCGCGTCCCAAAACGAGAAATCTGGTGTCCGCCAAACTCACGATGCTGTCGATGATTGCCATGCTTTCGCTGATCCTATGCCCAGCGATCGCGCACGAAATACCGCCGGGCGCGACGAAACATGCAGTGTCCGCTGAGGATCAACAGGCCATCAAGCAGCTGCTCGCGACTTACACGCACGCAGTCAGCACCGGTGACGAGGCTGCGTTTTCCGGCATCCTGCTCAACGAAAAGATTCCCTTCTTCTCGACCGATGGATTGGCGCAATGGTCCGCTTCGCCACAGCCGCCCGACACCAGCCAATACCAGGGTTTTCGCGATGCGGTCTTTCGCAGCCACCAGCACTTTACGCAGCGCTTTTACAACGTAAACATCGAACAGGACGGCGAACTCGCTTCCGTCTCCCTCGACTTTGTCACCTTGCTTGCCGGTACGCAGCGCGGGAGCTATGGCTGGAAAACATTACAGCTGATCAAGGTGGCTGGTACCTGGAAGATCGCCAGCGAGTTCTATTCGGCCTATTCATTGCACCATGCCATGTAACGGGCACTACCGCTTGCTTTCCGCAGGGCGACTTCGGCTGCAACAGCTCGTGAAATAGCTTTTATCGCAACCGAAGCCGCCCTAAAACGAACTTAGCCCACCCTTGGATCCCTAGGCACTGGCCTGCCAGTGCCGGCGCAACTCCAGGTTGAAATCCATCCACCGCTCTTCCGGGAAAAAGATGCGTGCATCTTTCAGCTCTATGCGATGGGTGGTGCCTGGAATGGTCTCGGCCAGCCAATGAGACCATTTGACGTCGAAATAGATGTCGTCTGTTCCCCATGCAATCAGCGTTGGCACTTTCAGCTCGCGTAGCTTTGCCTCGACGGCAACGGTCTGGCTGTTATCGAAAGCACCCACGAAACGCTCCAGCTCGGCGAGCCTAACCTCGTTATCAAGGAAAGGACGTAGATACGTTTCGATGACGTCATCCGGCAACTGGTCCGGGTGTTCGTAGGCCAGACCCAATGCCTCTGGCGCACGATAGTTGGATTTGTCGGCAAGCATCGCTGCGATCGCTCCACGCAAGCCACCAGCTGCCACCATGGCCACGAATGGCTTGAACGCTTCAGGCGGCCAGTTGTTATGTGTGTCGCAGTTGGTCAACGTCAGGCTACGCAGGTAATGCGGATAACGTGCGGCGAATATCTGTGCAATGCCGCCGCCACTATCGTTGGCAACCAGATCCACTTTTTCGATGCCCAACGCGTCCAGGAATTGCTTGAGCATTTCGGCGTTGTCATTGAACGAGACGCCCCGCCCCGGCTCCACGCGAGTATCGCCATGGGCCAACAGATCCGGAGCAATACAGCGCCGGCAGTCCGAAAGGTGCTGCATCTGATGGCGCCACAGGTGGCCGTTCAGGAGCACGCCGTGCACGAAAAGCGCGACAGCACCGGCGCCCTGCTCCCGATAGCTGATGAGGCCTGATTGTGTCTGGACGGTTCGCTTGCCAGGCATGGTCATATTCCCGTCCATGATCAACCAGCCTTCTTCGAGTTGGCGGCGCTGAAAGACTCCTTCAGCTTTGTCGCGCACTCCTCGCAACAGACTTCAACGGTCTTGCCGCCCAGGGTGACGGATATCGCATTCTCGTCCAGTTCGTAGTCACACGCCGCGCAGGTATTTCCACTCATGAGCTTGCCCTCACTATCCCCGAAATCCGGGTAGGGCTATTTAGTCAGGAGCCCATGCCGGGCGCTGTCAGAATCTTTAGCGATTTGCAGGCATGCGCCTAACGGCGGAGTGCGGCCTGCCGGAAATCGGTGGGGGTTCGGCCATAGGTCTTCAGGAACGACGAGCTGAAATGACTGTGGCTGCTGAAGCCGAGTTCGAGACTCAACTGACTCAGATCTTCGTACTGCCCCAACAGATCCAGCGAACGAGCCAGGCGAAGGCGCAGCTGATAGCGGTACAGCGGCACCCCTTCCACCTGCTGGAATACCTGGGTCAGGTATACGGGAGAAACGCCGACCTCGGCTGCTATGTCGGCCAGTGCCCATCGCCTGGAGAGATCGCTGGCCAGGATCAGCTTGGTGCGATCAGCCAGGCGCTGCCGTCCCGCATTCGCGCCCGCCTTATGCGTCGTGCGCGAACCAAGGCTGCGCTGAGCAAGCGTCAGGGAAAGACTTTCCGCCTCAAGTCGTTCGGCTACGTGCTCGCGCAAGCTGTGACGCAATAACGCCACCAGGGCCTGGGCTCGCGGATCGATACCTAACTGCTGCTGACGAAACGTAAAAGCATTCTTGTCCCAGGTCAGGCTCCGGGGTGCCAGTTCACGGAGCAATGCCTCATCCAGCACAAGGCTCAGGCTTGCGTCCCCGCCTTCCACGGGATGGCTGACGTGGTAGCCCTGCCCGGCATTGAACAAAAGCACCTGATTGGATTCGGCGACCGCCTGAGATTCACCCACATGCCGCAAGTAGGTACCACGATAGGGAAACACCAGGTGCGTCCTGGCAGTGCACTCCTCGGCGCTCTTGTGTCGGCACGTTCCATCGCAATAAACGTCCCACACCGTGACGGACGGTGTTTCTAGCAAGGGATGGACGGTGAAATCGGACATCTGGCCTCTATGCGTGATCAAGGCCCGCCTTGGCGAACGTGAATTCACGCCAGCGAGTGTACGCCCTCATGGCCGTGTACAGCGCTCATTACCGGGTGCGCAGTCAAGAATGGAACGACTGGAAATGATCACGCAATGCCCGGTCCTCGTTGGCCCTGGCCACCGTTACCGCATCCGTTCCAAAGGCAGTCCCCTGGACGGCGAAGAACCTCAGGTCATGCAATCCGATCATGCCGAGGATGGCCTTCAGATATGGGGTGAGAAAATCCGGCTGGCGCACATGCTCGCCGAGAAACCTTCCGCCCGAGGCCATGGCGACGAAGACGGGGCGATCGTGGAGCATGCCGATTTTTCCGTTCGGGCTTATGTTGAACGTCTTGCGAACGCGAACGACGTGATCTATCCACAGCTTCAAGGCCGCAGGTGCGGTGTAGTTGTGCATGGGCGTGGCAATGATCACAACATCCGAGCTTTCCAGCTCCGCAATCAATGTTTCGGACCGTGCAGCGGAACCCTCCTGCGAGACATCGGCCGATAGCTGCTGAGAAAGCGCATAGTTTTCATCTATAGGCGATAGCGCACCGCTGCCGATGTCCCTGTCCATCACTTCGGCTTCCGGCTGACCCTCCAGCAGCCATTCGACGATCGTCTGGGAGAGCCGATAGCTCTCCGAGGCCTGCCCGCGAGGGCTACAAATGACACGCAGGATTTTCATCGTCCATCCACTATTGAAGGTTTTCGAACGCCGCCGCTCACGCGCCCGACAGGGAGTTACCTTACTGAGTACACGCACCAGCCCAAAGGTCCATGAATGAACATAACCACTGGGCCATGATTGTTCGGACCAGACTGGTTACAGTGCCCTTCGATCAACCACGAATCGACCGTGCCATGGGTGTCGCAAAGACCAGGAACATCTCGCCACTGGATCCCACCGCGAACGAACCTTTCTATCGACAGATCTACGACCGGTTTCGCAATGCCATTGCCAGCGGGTTGTTGAAACCGGGAGACCGCATACCTTCGGCGCGCGCACTGACCAAGGAACTCGGCCTGGCGCGAGGCACCATCGATACGGCCTATGCCCTGCTCACCGCCGAAGGCTATATCCAGGCCCGCGGCCAGGCCGGCACCATCGTCACACCGGACCTCAAGCCACAAACGCCTGTCGCAGAGACAAAAGCCACGCCGCCCATAAAATTTTCGGCGCCCAGCTTTCGTCCCGATTCAATCCTTCCCTTCCAGATGGGCTTGCCGGCCCTGGACATGTTTCCCCGAAAGATCTGGGCGCGTCTGGGTGCTCGTTGCGTGCGCGCCATGCAGCCGTTGGACATGACTCATCCTTCGGTCTACGGGCTGGATGCACTGCGTACCGAAATCGCCACCTATCTCCAGGTGTCGCGTGGCATCCGTTGCGCTCCGTTCCAGATATTCGTGACCTCGGGATACCGCCATACGCTGGCCTTGATCGGCCAGGCGCTGCTGAAGGCAGGAGACCGCGTCTGGCTTGAAAATCCGGGTTACCCGCCTACGCGAGATCTGCTGGAGCAAATGCGCATGGCCGCCGTTCCGGTGCCGGTGGATCGAGATGGCATGGTCGTTTCCGATGCCATCAAGCTGGCGCCGCGAGCGCGCGCTGCCGTCGTTACCCCCGCTCACCAAAGCCCGCTATGCGTTTCCTTATCGCTGCCCCGGCGCCAGGCGCTTCTGGACTGGGCTGTGCGAAACCATGCCTGGATCGTCGAGGACGATTACGATGGCGAGTACCGCTATGTCAGCCGCCCATTACCGGCATTGAAAAGCCTGGATCGCGACGGACGCGTGCTCTACGCGGGCACGTTCAGCAAGGTGCTGTTTCCAAGCCTTCGTCTTGCCTACCTGGTCGTGCCGGAGGCGCAAGTCGAGCGATTCGCGCAAGTCATCCAGACCTTTGCCGGCGGCAGCCCACAACTCACCCAGGAGATCGTCACGGCGTTCATCACGGAGGGGCATTTCGCTCGGCATATCCAACGCATGAGGAAACTCTACGCCGAGCGTCGGGAAGCCACCGTAGCAGGTCTGGAAAGCGTGCTCGGAAAACATGTGCGTATCGACTCGCAGCCGGGCGGCATGCACCTCATCCTGCGACTGCAAGGCAGGTTGTCCGATCGCAAGCTGGTCGCACGCATGCAAGACCAGAGCCTATATGGCGAAGCATTGACGGACTGGACGATGGCCGGGCGTGGCGCCTCCGCCCTGCTCCTCAATTTCACGAATGTCGACTCGCAGAGCAGTGCAGAGAGCCTTGGAAAGCGCATTCTGAAGTCGATCATGGCCTAGTACGTAAAGCCAATCATGGACCTTATGAAGTGAGCCAAGATGCGGGACGATGAACTCCTCCGCAGACAAACGTAAGGATCCACCATGAATCATCGCATCGACTATTCCAAGGCCTCGCCCGAGGGTTACAAGGCATTCGGCGGTGTATATGTCACCGTCCAGAAGAGCGGCCTTCCGCAAGAGTTGATCAACCTTGTGTATCTGCGCGTCTCGCAAATCAACGGCTGCGCGTACTGCATCGATATGCACTCCCGCGATCTGCTCAAGGGCGGCCTTGCCGTAGACAAGCTCGTACTGGTACCTGTCTGGCACGACGCTGGCGAGGTCTTCAGCAAGCGCGAACGTGCTGCGCTCGCCTGGGCACAGACCGTAACGCGCGTTGCCGACACCGGTATCCCCGATGCGGACTATCAAGCCGCAGCCGCAGAGTTCAACGACAAGGAACTGACCGACCTGACGTATGCGATCGGCTTGATGAATGCCTTCAACCGCTTTGGCGTGGCGTTTCGCTCGACACCTGCTGCCGCCGTCAAAGCCTGACCGCTCGTCACCACCCGGATAATTTCCTATGGCATGGGTACTGCTCAGCATCGCCGGCGTGCTCGAAATCGGCTTCGCCTTCGGCATGAAATGGTCTGAAGGCTTTAGCCGGCTGACGCCCGCGATATTTACAATCATCACCGGCTTGTCGAGCGTCGTCTTGCTCTCACTCTCGCTCCGCAGCTTGCCGGTGGGAACCGCTTATGCGGCCTGGACGGGTATCGGCGCAGCCGGTACGGCCATCCTGGGAATCGCGGTGCTGGGCGACCCTGCTTCTCCAGTGAGGCTGCTTTGCATCGCGCTGATCCTGGCGGGCGTTATTGGACTGAAGTTGTTCTCGGTAGATTGAGAACAGCTTCCGCCTGAAATTTCATCAACGTCTTGATGCGCTCCACATCTTCGGGCGTTGCCGGATGGTAGATCACCATGCTGAGATCCGGGCGGCCGTCCACGGCGAAGGCCGAATATTCGAGCGCCATAAGTCCTACCTGCGGGTGTTTGAGGTGCTTGATGCCTTCGCCATGTGCGCGGACATCGTTGTCGCGCCATATCGCTTCGAATTCAGGGCTCTGTCGAATCAGTTCATCGATCAGCGCTTGTACTTCTTTTGAAGCACCCGCCCGCGCGGCATCCGCACGAAAAGCGCCTACCGCGAAACGCGCAACGCTTTCCCAGTCGGGCTGCTTGGCGCGGACGCGGGGATCGCAGAAGATCATGCGCAGTACATTGCGTTGCTCCGGCGCCAGCTCTCCGTAGTTACCCAGCACGGCTGTGGCAGCACGATTCCACGCGACGACGTCCCATGTAAATGTCTTGATCAGGGCCGGGCTGTATTCCAGCGCATCCAGCACGCGCTGCAGTCTCGGCGTCACGCCGTCGGCCGCGCGATAACGTACGTCAGGCAGCCGGCCCAGGGCGAGCAGGAAGATATGCTCGCGTTCGATGTCCGTCAGCAGCAGGGCTTGCGCAATGCGGTCCAGTACATTGGCCGAAGGCGCACCGCCTCGACCTTGTTCGAGCCAGGTGTACCAGGTCGTACTCACGTTGGCGCGTTGAGCTACCTCTTCGCGGCGCAATCCAGACGTGCGTCTGCGCGTCGATGGAAAGCCCAAGGCTGCCGGATCGAGTTTCTTGCGGCGATCCTTCAGATAGGTCCCGAGCAGGTTTTCGTTCGCAACTGGCATACCGGTCCTGTCCGAGTCCTGTTAGTCGTTATACCCGTATAAGATCACTACTTTACCCCGATAGATGATGCGCCCAGAGTGTCCTCAAGTCCAACAGCGAGGGTTTCACCATGCGTGTTTTTGTTACGGGGGCGAGCGGCTTCATCGGGTCGGCCATTGTCGATGAGCTGATCGCGGCAGGGCACGAAGTGCTCGGCCTAGCTCGCTCGGACACCGCTGCAGCGGCCCTGGTCGCGGCAGGTGCCGACGTCCATCGCGGCTCACTGGAAGACCTCGACAGCTTGCGCAGTGGGGCGGCGGGTGCGGATGCGGTCATCCATACCGCATTCATCCACGATTTCTCGAAGTGGGTGGAAAACTGTGAAGTCGACAGGCAGGTCATCGAAGCCCTCGGCTCCGTGCTGGCCGGCTCCGATCGTCCCTTGATCATCACGTCCGGAACGGGTGTCGCAAGAACGCCAGGCCGCGCCACCACCGAGGAAGACGCACCCAACTCCCCGATTCCACGGGTGGCGTCGGAAGAAGCGGCGGCAGCGTTGCAGGCACGTGGCGTGCGTGTCCTGGTAGTGCGTCTTCCGCAGGTTCACGACCCTCTCAAACAGGGCCTGATCAGCTACATGATCGATGTGGCAAGGGAAAAAGGCGTTTCCGCGTATATCGGCGACGGGCTCAATCGCTGGCCAGCGGCGCACCGGCTCGATACCGCCAATCTCTACAGGTTGGTACTTGAGAAAGGCAGCGCTGGCGCACGCTATAACGCAGTTGCCGAAGAAGGCGTGTCTCTGAAGGATATTGCCGCCGCCATCGGCGAACGCCTGAATGTACCGGTCGTCGCCAAGTCTCCGGACGAGGCGGAAGAGCATTTTGGCTGGCTCGCACCATTGGTGGCGTTCGACGTGCCTGCGTCGAGCCAACTCACCCGGGAACGATTGGGCTGGCGCCCGATCGGGCCCGATCTCATCTCCGATCTTCGCCAACCCGGTTAGTCCGCGGGGAGTGCCCATGAATCTCCGTGGTGTGAAAGGGCCACGGAGATGCACGATGAGAAGCCTCAAGTCACCCGGGCGCGATTAGAGCAAGAGTCGGAGTGTTTACGACTGCACGCAGACCTAAAGTGCTATCCACGAACTTAACCGATGGATATCACGCTTATGAAAACCTCTCATACGAATGTCTCGCGTGCTGCTGACACATTGGGCGACCCACGCTGGCAGCGCGTAGTGGCGCGAGACGCTTCAGCTGATGGTGCGTTCTACTACGGCGTCCATACCACGGGCGTGTACTGCCGTCCTTCGTGTGCTTCTCGACCGGCAAAACCTGAAAACGTCGCGTTCTACCAAAACGGTGAAGACGCACGACGGGCCGGGCTTCGCCCGTGCAAGCGCTGCAAACCCGACAATGTCCTGACCGGCACGGCAAGGGCCAAGCATGGCATTACCGAAGTGGAGCATGACGTCCGCTTCGCAACAGGGACATGTTCCCTAGGCCCGTTGCTGGTGGCACAAAGTAACCAGGGTATTTGCGCCATCCTGATGGGCGACGATGCAGATCAACTCGTGCTGAAAGTGCAACAACGCTTTCCACAGGCGCGCCCGGTGACCGACGATGCCCTGGTCGCGCAAGTTGCCCGGTTCATCGAATCCCCGACGACCGTATTGGATGCTCCTCTGGATATGCAGGGCAGTGACTTTCAGCAACGTGTCTGGCGTGCGCTAAAGGACATCCCCGTCGGCACGACAGTCAGCTATACGGATATCGCTAAACGTATAGGTGCACCGACCGCGGTTCGTGCTGTTGCGCACGCTTGTGCCAGCAACAAGATTGCCGTTGTTGTCCCCTGTCATCGCGTCGTGCGCAGCGACGGCTCGTTATCGGGTTACGCCTGGGGCGCGCAACGCAAACGTGCCCTGCTGGACCGGGAGGCTCGCGCGTGAATGCAAGTCGCTCCACCTCGCCGCTGCTGCCGCATCACAGCGGCGAGTTTCCAGGGGATATCGATTGGTCGCGTATCGAGACCGACCTCGACCGTTACGGTGCGGCCATGGTCAAGCAGCTTCTTTCTCCGGAAAGCTGCCGTGCGCTTATCGATCTCTACACCAACGATGCGCTTTTCCGCAGCAAGGTCGTGATGGGACGGCACGGCTTCGGGCGTGGTGAGTACAAGTACTTCGCCTATCCGCTACCGGCGCTGCTGCAGGCTCTGCGAACGACGCTCTACCCGGGCCTGGCGGCGATCGCCAACCGATGGCAGGCCGCCTTGGATGGCGCCATGCCATACCCAGCGAGCCACCAGGAATATCTCCAGCAATGCCACGCCGCGGGTCAGACCCGACCGACGCCGTTGCTGCTCCAGTACGAGTCGGACGACTACAACTGCCTGCATCAGGATCTTTACGGCGAACACGTTTTTCCTCTTCAGCTCGCGGTCCTGCTTTCGCAACCGGGCGACGATTTTACGGGCGGCGAGTTTGTACTCACCGAGCAACGGCCGCGCATGCAGTCACGCGCAGAAGTGGTACCGCTCGCGCAGGGTGATGCCGTGATCTTCGCCGTGCATCACCGCCCTGTGCGGGGAGCGAAAGGCATATATCGGGTGAACATGCGTCACGGCGTGAGCCGCGTGCGCTCGGGCCATCGCCATACCGTCGGGATCATCTTTCACGACGCCAAATGATTCCATCCAGCGGTTTCGCGTTGGAACCCATGCATGATGGCTTTCGCCGGGATGACGAATGGGAGGGTGCCGGACTGTCCGGACGCACGTCATACCGTCCGCGGACACTGACATGGCAGCGATGCGCTTCGGCAGGAATGGCTTGGGAATGCGGTTTTTCGATGCCTTTAAACCCTGGCACGCCATTTGCCATCTATACCTCGAAGATTCCATTCCTCGACCTGCGGAGCACGACCATGAACTTTGAAACCTTGATGCTGAAGAGCCTCTTCGCCGCCTCCCTGCTGGTCTGCGCGTTGACGCTCGGCGCCATGATCGCCTCGCACGCAACGGCGCCGACCATCGCTACCCAGCACGCGCCGGCGACCACTGCGGCGGGCTAAGCGAATCGGGCGCGACCTGCCCTGTCGTGGCTGAAGTCATTTCTGCAACCACGACATTGTCGGATCGACGGACACTCAGCTCAATGGGCTGTCCGTCGATCGCGTGAGCGCTTCGAAACGACCGATATCGGCACGCATATCGTCCAGCTTCTGCTGCACGAGGCCCAATGCGTCCGAACCCAGCAGCAGATGCACAGGTGGATGTTCCATCTCGATAAGCGACAGCAACGCTTGCGCCGCACGCGCCGGGTCGCCCAACTGCCTGCCGCTTTTGGCAACGCGGGCATCGCGTATTGGATTGAACAGCGCGTCGTAATCGCCGATCGATCGCTCCGCACGCACCATCGAACGTCCCGCCCAATCGGTGCGAAACGAACCCGGCGCCACCGCCGTGACCTTCACGCCCAATGCGGCCACTTCCTTGGCCAACACTTCGGAAATCCCTTCCAGGGCGAACTTGCTGCCGCAGTAATAGGCAATACCAGGCATGGTGATAAAGCCGCCCATCGAAGTGATATTGACGATATGGCCACTGCGACGCGCGCGCATGCCCGGAAGCACTGCCTGGATCACGGCTACCGCAGCAAACACATTGACCTCGAACTGACGACGCATCTCGTCCAGGGGTGACTCTTCGAGTATGCCTTCGTAGCCATAACCGGCGTTGTTGACCAGTACGTCGATAGGTCCCGCCAGTTGCTCTGCCCTGGCGACGACATCGGGTATCGCCAGATTATCGGTAACGTCCAGCACGAAGGCATGAGCGCGCCCTTCTCCCAGCGCTGCAAAATCCGCTGCCGCATCAGCGTTGCGAACCGTTCCAACGACCCGATGTCCGGCAGCCAGCGCCGCCTGTGCCAGGGCGCGGCCGAAACCCGAGCTGACGCCAGTGATGAATAGTGTCTTTGCCATGGTGCACCGCCTTGGATTCTTCAGAGACACCAAGTGTGGCGCGCCGCCATCCATCGGTCCAATATATGGGATATTTCAAATCGATTGGTTTAACCACTAGCCATGGAACTGCGCCATCTGCGCTATTTCCTCGCCGTTGCCGAGGAACTGAACTTCACACGAGCCGCCGCGCGCATAGGCATCGGCCAACCGCCGCTCAGCCAGCAGATCCGTAGCCTTGAGGATGAGCTGGGCACACCCCTCTTCCGGCGTACGCCGACAGGTGCTGAACTGACCGAGGCGGGTAAGGCGTTTTTGCCTGAAGCGCGCGCCATACTCGCACGCGCCAACCATGCGACTGAGACCGCACGGCGGGCCGGGCGCGGCGAATTGGGCAGTATTCGTATCGGCTTTACGGCATCGGCGGCTTATCTGGATGCGGTACCCAGATCGATACGGCTGTTTACTCGCACGTATCCCGATGTCGAAACCTCTCTTGTCGAGGCCGGCACCTCGACCCTGCTGGAGCAGATAAGGGAAGAACGACTCGACGCTGCCTTCGTGCGATTGGGGCGACACGATCCGGACGGCATATCGATCCTGCCGTTGAGCACCGAAGGCATGAGCGTAGTCGTGCCTGAAGGGCACACAGCCGGCAAGGCAAAGTCGATCGCCCTTGGCGCGCTGGCGGGCGAACGCATGGTGCTGTTTCCGCGTACTGCCGGCCCCAGCCTGCACGATGAAATCATCGCCGCGTGCTGGCGAGCCGGCTTTGAGCCCTTGTTCGGGCAGGAGGCGCCGCAGTTTTCGTCCGCGATCAATCTGGTTGCCGCGGGCATGGGAGTGTCGCTGGTGCCCCAATCCATGGCACGCGTCCAGGTGCGAGGCGTGCGTTATCTCGCCATACCAAAGGGATCGCCGATGATCCGCCTGGCTCTGGCGACGTCACCCGCTGGCAGCACGCACGTGGTCGATCATTTCGTGGCATCGGTCCGACGTATAATCGCCTGATGCCACACACTCCCTCCCCGGTTGTTTCCTCGCTGCTCGAACCCGTACAGCGAGAAGGTTTCTGTTTTGCCACCTCGGACACAATGCGCCCGCTGCTCGAAGCCGCCGGCGGCCTTGCAGACTGGAACGCATTTGCCGATAGCTGGAATCGACTCGAGCCCGACCCCTATATCGCAGCGACCGGACGCAGCCGCCGTCGCCGACATGCGACCTTCTCGGCCGATGCCAACGGTGTAAGAGCCGAGGCGCATCAGGCGCATTACCAATCGCTGCAGTACAACACCCTGCAGGGCAATATCCAGCGCTGGTTCGAACCGATCGAGTCATCCACGGCAGCCAGTCAAAGCCTGCATACCATTCTTGCGTTCTGCCATCGCTTCTTCGGTGCGCTGGCACCGGAGCAATTGCTTTGGCATGTGGAGCTGCATCAGTTCCGCATCGAAGCAAGTGCCGACGCCGCTGGCGAACCCACGCCCGAAGGCAGTCATCGCGATGGCGTGGATTTCGTCCTGGTGCTGCTGGTCGACCGCGAAAACATCGCCAGCGGCTCCACCAGTATCCATTCGCCCGATGGCAAACCATTGGGCGAGTTTACCCTTACCCATGCGCTGGACTCGGCGCTCATTCACGACCCGCGTGTATTTCATGGCGTGACACCGGTGAATCCGATCGACGCGACCAAGGCTTCGCATCGGGACGTATTGGTCGTGACTTTCCGCGCGAAATAAACCCGCGCAAGACAAGAAGGCCTATCGCCAAAGAGATATCGCGTCATACCAGCGCCACGAGCATAGTCAGAAGCTTCATGCACGCTTGTAGCGTGTTGAACGCAACGTAATACTCGATGACATTCGGCCGGCTCCCGTGCCGGCTATCAACCAGCCGGAGACACGACTCATGATGGATTGGATGGAATATCGCAAAGAACTGGTGGGCCGCATCGGCGAACTGGGCAAGCTGACGCCCGGAACGCTCAAGGGTTACCAGGAGCTTTCCAGCGCCGGTGAAAAAACCGGGCACCTGGATGCCAAGACACGCGAACTGATTTCACTCGCGGTGGCCGTCACTACACGCTGCGATGGCTGCATTACGGTGCACACCGGCGAAGCACTCAAGCACGGTGCGACGCGCGAAGAAATTTCCGAAGCGCTCGGTGTTGCGATCGCGATGAACGCCGGCGCTGCACTGGTCTATTCCGCACGTGTCATGGATGCGGTAAGCCAGCACAGTGCTGCCAAGGGCGGCTGATCGCCTGGTCGATGCAGGCCTGTATAGCGGCCGCTGCCAATCTGGCGGCCTTCGATTGACCGCGGCCGGCGAGCATGGGCGAGATTCGAGCCCATGCCGCATGGTCGCCAGCCCGATCACACAGGACGCCACCAGGGCTGCACGTGCCTTCGCATCGCGTCCGCGTATGGGGCCAGCCATTGTCGAGACGCTGGCGGCGCAAGACATGATGATGTCGCCGGATTCGCCTGGAAACCTGCTCGCCGTGATCGAAAAGCGACTTGGCTGACGTCGCCCTTGAGCCAGGGAGTGGTTCGTGACCTTGCCCCAGCCTGTCGCAAAAGCGTCACCGCGTGCTACGTAAAAACAGACGAAAGCCAACGGCAGTTAACCGGGTATCAGGCCAAATCGCCTCCGGCTGATGCTATCGACAACCGAACCATGTCATATGCGTTTGAGCTGGCACCCCCGCCAGAATAAGACGCTGGGCAGTCATGTCGGTAAAACAGACGCTGTCATTGTCGCGGATCCAGGCGCTTTCCCCAGCGCTTCGCGATGACAACCCGAACGCAGGCGTATTGCCGCCTGCAGAAAACACCAGCGAACCCTGGCTGTCGGGCGATTTTGTCTGGATGCTGGTCGTGGTGGGCATCGGCCTCTTGCTGAGGTTGATCCATATCGGCCATCAGCCGTTCTGGCTGGATGAAGCGCTGACTTTCCAGCGCATTCACCTGGACCTGCCCGACCTGGTCAATGACAGTTTTGCCAACCGGCACATGCCCAGCTATTTCCTGCTGTTGCAGCTGCTGGTGCCCTACGGCCCCGGGGCCGCACTGCTGCGCATCCCATCGGCGCTGCTGGGTGCCCTGTCGGCAGGCATGGTCTTCGCGATCGCCCGACGCGTCGGCGGCAGGAATGCCGGGGTCATCGCCGGGCTTCTGATGGCGTTCTCGCCGTTGCAGGTGCAGTACGGACAGGAAGCGCGTTCCTATACGCTGGTGACGCTGCTGATCACTACCGCACTGTGGGGTCTGGTACGCCTGGCCCAGGATGCAAAGCGGGCTTCGCTGACGATTCGCCAGCACGGTTTCGACGGATGGGGTTGGGCCTGTTACTTGATGGGCACGATCGGCGCACTGGATGTGCTCGGTGACGCCGCGCCCTGGCTGTTGGCGTCCAATCTCTCGCTATGGCTGCTCTGGTATCACCTCAGGCACGACCCGGAAACACGCCGAGGGTTTCAGCGCAACTGGCTCATCAGCCAGGTCGTCGTACTGGCCTGCACTGTCCCCTTCTATGGCGCAATCGTGTTGGCCAACGGCAGCCACATGCTGCAGAACTTCAACTGGATTCCGCAGCTGAGCTGGCGAAACATCTGGATCGCTGCCAAGAGCGTGTATCTGATGCGCATGGCCACCGTGGTGCAATTCGGCTTGATGCCCACCGCCGTACCGCTGCTCGGTCCCCTGGTCGCCTTGCTCGGCGGGATAGGCATCTACCGTATACGCGGGCGCCTCGACGGACGCGTCCTTTTGCTGGGCTTTGTCACCCTGCCGTTGTTGCTGCTGGCGGTGTCGCTGTTCAAATCGATGTTGCTGCCACGCTATATCCTGTGGAGCGCGGCGCCATTCTTCGTGCTGGCCGGTTTGGGTGCAGCTGCCCTGCCCCGGCGCGCATTACCGGTCCTGGTGACGGTTCTGATCGTGGTGGGTTCAGTCAATCTGGCGCCGGTCTATCGCATCGAAACCAAACCACGCTGGGACGTCGCCGCCGCAACGCTGGCGGCGAATGTGCGCCCCGGCGATACCGTGCTGACCTCGGACCCGAATGCACCGACCATGCTCTCGGTGCTACAGCCAAAAAACCAGGCCCCCATCGATGGCAAGGCATTGGTGACACAGGACCTCGACGTCGCCCTGGCGCGCTGGAAGCAAGGCAGCCGAGTGTGGGCGGTGAATGGACGATCGGCCATGGGCGAACGTGAAGACGTGGATACCTTCAAGAACGCGCTCGCCGCGCTGGGAACACCGGTAGCGCAGATCCCGCAGGGAAAAGAGATCACTATCCTGATGTTCCAGGCGCCCGCCACGCCGGATTGAGGGGTGCATAGAGCCCGGCCTTGGCGATCCCGGTTTCAATGAACGTGGTTTCGACGGCTAATAGTCCGAGCCGCAGTCTCGACTGGTGATCGCTTGCCCGAAAACATCGGCAAGTACCGCCTGACGCTGCTGCAGCCACGTCAGAGCACGAGGATCGAACACCGCGCTTTGCAACAACGCGACCGATGCAGTTCGACCGCCCAACCGCGCTTCCAGAGCTACCCAACCCTGCCCCTTTGCCGGATGCATCAGCTCGACGAAGAGACCGATCAGGTTGTTGCGCGGGAGCATGATCGCCATGCCCTTGTGCCACAAGCCGCAACTGTTCGATGCCTCGTCCGACCATGCGATCAGGTGCCACAGCTTGCTGTGGACGATGTGAAAAACAACGCAGGTCGGCAGTGGAATGTCGCGCTCGGCCGACGGCCCCAGCACCAGGGGAAGCGCAACATTTTCCTCGATGGTTTCGACCCTGGGCATCCGCGCGCTTCGTCATGATCCTGTGAGGACGATCATACCGAGTGGCCGCTGGGAAATGCTTACGGTAGAGTCCCTGGTGTATGTCACAAACACCATGTCAGCCCCTCATCGAGCCCCACACTACGCTTTCGCGCCCCTCGGGAGGCAACGTTGTCTGCGGTTGATGCGACACAGTTCGCGTTTGCGCTGGAGCGCGTGAGCAAGCGCTACGGCGCTGTCTCTGCACTCGATGGTGTCGACCTGGCTTTTGCCAGTGGCAGCACGACAGCGCTGATCGGCAGCAGCGGCTCCGGCAAATCGACTGTATTGCGCCTGCTGCTGGGCCTGGATTGGCCCGACCAGGGTGTGGTCAGGACCGATGGACGTCCGCTCGACCGCTCACATGTCCTGCAACTGCGCCAGCGTGTTGGCTACGTGATCCAGGATGGCGGCCTGTTCCCGCACCTCACCGGCCTGGGCAACCTCGCGCTGCAGCCGCGGTATCTCGGTTGGGATATGAAGCGCATTCGCCAGCGCGCAGAAGAGCTCGCGGCGCTGACCGATCTCCCGCATGATGTTTTGAACCGCTACCCGGCAGAACTCTCCGGCGGCCAACGCCAGCGCATTGCCTTGATGCGTGGCTTGATGCTCAATCCCGATGCCCTGCTGCTCGACGAACCCTTGGGCGCGCTCGATCCGGTGGTTCGCCACGAACTGCAGGATGAACTCAAGCGAATCTTCGACCAGCTCGGCAAGACCGTGATCGTCGTGACGCATGACCTGGCCGAAGCGGCTTGGTTCGCGCAACGGCTGGTGCTGATCAGCGAAGGCAAAGTGGTGCAGGACGGCCAACTGGACGATTTACGCCAACGCCCGGCCAACGATTTCGTCCGACGTTTCGTTGCAGCGCAGCGCCGCCTGCCCGGGTCGGCACCATGAAGCACTCGCCGCCCCTGCTGATGCTGATCCTGCTTGCGCTGATACCTGCCTTGAGCTGGGCGGTACCGGTGCGCATCGGCTCCAAGCAATTTACCGAGTCGGTCATCCTTGGCGAGGTCGCACGGCTTTCCGCGCAGCAAGCCGGCGTAGACGCGACGCATCAACGCGAGCTCGGTGGCACCAGTATCTTGTGGAGCGCGCTGCAGCATGGCGATATCGATGCGTATCCCGAATACACCGGCACGTTGACACAGGAACTGTTGAAAAACGTGGCGCCGAACGCAGACATCGCCACGCTGCGCGAAAAGCTCCGGCCATTGGGCATCGGCATTACCGACTCGCTGGGCTTCAGCGACACTTACGCCGTGGGCGTACTGGAAAGCAAGGCCGCCGAGCTGGGTATTACGCGCCTGTCCGATCTGACCAGGCATCCGGAGCTGCGTTTCGGATTCTCCAACGAGTTCATGGATCGACAGGACGGCTGGCCGGGGATGCGCGCGAGCTATGCGTTACCGCAAACTCAGGTGCGCGGCCTCGACCACACCTTGTCTTATCGTGCCGTGGCCGATCGTGCCGTCGATGCGATCGATCTTTACAGCACGGACGCAGAAATTCCGTACTACCACCTGCGGGTGCTTGAGGACGATCACCACTACTTTCCACCTTACGATGCGGTATTTCTCTATCGCCTGCCGTTGGAACAAAGCAACCCCGGCTTCATCGACGTGCTGCGCCAATTGTCCGGACGTATCGACGTTAAGACGATGCGGCAGATGAACGCCGAAGTAAAACTCAAGGGCGCGAAGGAAACGGATGTCGCCGCGCGCTTTCTTGGTGTGCGTGCCGACACCGATCGGGCTGGCCTGGCAACGCGGCTGCTTCAGCGCACCGGCGAGCATGTAAAGCTGGTGATTCTTTCGCTCGGCATGGCGGTCCTGCTGGCCATTCCGCTGGGCATCCTGGCAGCGCGATGGAAACGCCTGGGACAACTGGTGATCGCGCTTACCGGCGTGCTGCAAACCATCCCTTCGCTGGCCATGTTTGTCTTCATGATTCCGTTGTTCGGTATCGGCACCTGGCCGGCGATTGCCGCGCTCTTCCTCTATAGCTTGCTGCCCATCGTGCGAAACACTCACGCAGGCCTGACCAGCATCGCGCCTGAATTGCGCGAGTCCGCCGCCGCGCTTGGCCTGTCCAGCGCAGCGAGGCTGCGTAACGTGGAGCTGCCGATGGCCATGCGTTCGATCCTGGCGGGCATCAAGACAGCGGCCGTGATCAATGTGGGGACCGCAACGCTTGCCGCACTCATCGGCGCCGGCGGGTATGGTCAGCCCATTCTTACCGGCATCCGCCTCGACAATATCGGCTTGATCCTGGAGGGCGCCGTACCCTCCGCGATACTTGCGCTGCTGGTGCAGGCGATCTTCGAGGGCATCGAGCACTGGCTTACGCCACGCGGACTGAGAATCCAGGCACGGCAATAGCCGCCAAGGTATAAAAGACAGCTTTGCAGCAGGCAAAGCTGTGCCCTGGCAAAACGGGGATCGTGCCACCGGCTAGCCGCGACAGCTCGCCGGAAGATACGCTGCGGACAATGCCCGAATGGTCGGGTCGCAACCGCAGGATGCTGCGACCGATTCGCCGGTAAAGCCTATCGATCCTGGAGCACATGATCGGTAAAGCCTGGCAGCACTAGGATTTGCCACACGCCAACAGTAGGAAGGGTATGAGCGCAGTATTGACCATCGCGATGGCTTTGACCGGGACGGCCACAGCCGCACAGACCGTGCCGACCCAGTACGCGGCTGGCCATTTCTACGCGACGCCGCAAACCGCTGCCGGCCAGGCTCTGCGCCTGCTCGTCGACACCGGAGGCGGCGGTACGGCCAATCTGTACTGGTTTACCGAAGCTACGGCGCAGAAGCTCCACCTGGCTGCTGCCGGCTGCAAACTGGATGGGCATGCGATCAAGGCAGTGGCGGCGCCGGTTTATCAGAAGCAGGCAGCCCTGCCGCCCGCGCTCGGTCCGTGCGCAGGCAAGGTGCTGGTCAATGCAGAGAATTATTCGTACGACGGCCAGCTAGGCGCCAGCTACCTCGGCACCCGCATCTGGACCTTCGACTATCCGCATCAACTGCTGCGTACCGAAGGCAGCGCATGGCGCCACGATGCGGCCGCCAAGCCGGCCAATCTCGGTTTCCAGAAAGACGATACCGGTGGCGTCACACAGTATTTCCCACGTATCGTGATGCGCGTCGACGGCATCCCGATCAACATGCTGCTCGATACCGGCGCCACCGCGCACCCGACTGCCGCCGGCAAGGCTGCAGCGGGTACCGAGACCGAAGCCGACGGCACGGGCGTGACCAGTTACATCACCACGCGCATGTTCGATATCTGGCATAAGAAGCACCCGGACTGGCGAGTGGTCGAAAACGGCGACGACTTGCTCGGCACACAGTTCAGCGCACGCCTCATCGAGGTGCCTAAGCTGCAGATCGCCGGATGGACCATTGGCCCCATCTGGTTTACCGAACGGCCCAACAAGGCCTTTCACAAGATGATGGCGCGCATCATGGACGAGACGCCGGAGGGAGCAGTGGGCGCGAATGTGCTTGGCCACTTCTCCATGACCATCGATTATCCCAGGGCCAGAGCCTGGTTTACCTGCGCCCAGGGCTGCGTTGCCGCAGCCCCGGTCACCAAGTAACCCTAGCCGCCCTCGCCCGGCACGGACGCCGTGTGCATCAGCTCCGGCATCTTCGCTTCGACCTCGCTCGACAGGATGCGTTTTGTGGTCCATTGCCGAAAGGTATCGATCGGGCAAGGCGTAGCTGCATGGCAATCGCCCAATGCCACGGGCGCATCGACCACATCCGATGCATGGCTGACATCGGCGCTGCGCAGTGCATCCAGCGTCGGCAGCGAGGCACGCACCTGTACGCTGTAGTGGCCTCGCTTCTCCCAGAGATCGAACACCAGCGCGCCGCCGGGCGGGTAGTCGTCCGGTTGCGCCGCGTTGTGCCATTGCGTACCGAGCAGACCGCCGATCTGAGCAAGATTCGTATCGTGTCCGATCAAGAACACGACACGAGCGCCATCGTCGCTCAAGGGCGCGACATCGCCATGCTTTCCGCTCGCCGCATCCAGCGTAGCGACGATATGTGCGAGCAGGTTGGACGCGCTTTTCTGCGCCAATGGCAATGGCTTCTTGCTTTGGGCGAACTGCAGGTTATGCAGCTCGATCAAGCGACCGATCGTGGCTGCATCGCCCTTGCCCCAGGCAACATTCGCAAGCGGCATGCCTTGCGCATATTCCAACATCAGGTTCTCGCTGAGCGAGCCGGCGGTCTTCATGGCCTTGGGCAGGCCGCCAGCCATGTCGTCGAGCAACAGCTTCTTGCCATCAGCCTGCGCGGCCTTGCGGCAATCATCACCACCGCAGCCGAGCAGGATGTCCTGTAGCAAGGCCAATGCAGCCGGCGGCTTGCCAGTCGCCTGCGCGTCGTCGGCATCGTCGTTGTCTTTGGCCTGATAGTGGAACAGGCGGTTATTTTCTCCCGGGGGACGCGCGTAATAACCGAGTTCGCAATCGGCGCCCAGGCCTTTACTGAGTGCCGCCGCACTTTCGCGGTTGCGCGGCGTGCTATCGGCGATCACCACGATGCGAGACATCGCGGCGCAATCGCCACTCCACAAACCCATGGCGCGATAGCGTTCGCGATAACGTTGACCGATGGACTGCATGCCTTGCGCACCATGATCGGTCAGCACGCCGGGTTCCACCGGCCACGCTGGCCACGCCTGGCGTGAGTACTTACCCAGGGCTTCGGGCGCACTCGTCGGCGAGCGCACGCCATGGCGGATCAGCACGATCTCGAGTTTGAGCGTGCCCGCATCTTTCGCGCACACACCCAGTGGCAACGTACAGGCTACCGCCAGCAGCGATAACAACCATGACCTGCGCATCACAGCTTCACCGACAGGTCGAGAAACACGCCGCGACCCGGCAGACCGAAGAACAACGGCTCACCGCTGACCGACTGCGTGCCGGCATAGCTGGTGAGCTTGTGCACGTTGAAAATGTTGTTCACGTCAATACTGATCGAAAAGCCTTTGGTGCCGGCCGGGCCGTGATCCGTGCGATAGCCGATCGCACCATCGACGCTCATGTAGCCGCCAAGCCGCTGGCTGTTGGCAAACACCGTGTCACCAGCGTCATTGGTAGTGTTATCCAGGCCATACTGCTTGCCGACGAATTTGCTCATCAACGAACCGTAGTAGCCTTGCTCGCCGCTATAGAGCAGACCCAGTGCAGCAGTCACCTTCGGCGTACCGGCGATCTGCACGTCGGTATCGCGATAGGTCGCCTTGTTGTAGCTGGCATTGCCATAAAGGCTGAGCGCATGGGTCAACGCATACGTCGCTTCGAACTCTGCGCCCTTGTAGATAGCACCGCCACCGTTGACATAGACGCTCTCGTTACCATTGTCCGTAGCCACCGTGGTCTCGGCCAACAGGTTGGAGAAGCGGATGTAGTAGACGTCGGCGCCAAACGTCAACGCGCGCGATGCGTAAGCGGTGCCCAACTGGAAGTTGGTGGTCAGCTCGGGCTTGAGGCTGTGCGAGCCGTTGATTTCGATGACGTCGATCGGCGGTGCCAGGAAGCCCTTGGCCGCCTGCGCATAGGCGCTCCACGAATCGCTGATTTTCTGGTGCAGGCTGAGCGACGGCAAGGTCGCGTGATAGGTGGCCTCGGCATCCGATGGCGCGGGCGGCGTCACCTTGTTCAAACTGGCATCCAGCGTGCGCGTGACTTCCGAATACCGCACGCCCGGGCTTAACGTGGTGGTATCGGTAATCTTCCAGTCGTATTGCACATACGGCTGCAGGGTATCGGTACGATCATCCAGCGTGTAGTTCTGCAGCGGACCATACTTGGTACCGGTGAACTGTCCGGTATTCATGTCCAGCGGGAGCTGGTATCGCGCGTCGAGCGAGCGTTCCAGCCACACACCGGTACTGAAAGTGCCCGGCCCCAGATCGTGCGCCAGGCGCAACACGTCGCCGAAGGAATGAAAGCCCGAATCGGCGAGCTTGCCCGGGACGTCGGTCTTTATCGTGGAGACCTTCTTGCCCTTGGCGTCGTAGAAGGTCACGCCATTGTCCGCCGGATCGTTATCCGAAGCATCGCTGGTCTTGCGCGACCAATGATCGAACGTATTGAGATAGACCTTGTTGTCGACATCCCAATCGCCCAGACGGCTATTCAGGCCCACATAGGTGAAGCTGGAATAGTACGCCGCATTGTTGTAGCCCTGGTACGACTGCACCGCCGGATTGTCGGTCAGGCCATAGCGCCAGCCGTACTGCGCGATCTCGCCGAGTGTCGCGCCTTGCACGGTGTTCTGGTGTTCGCGGTTGTAGCTGGTAACGAACGTCAGCGCGGTCTGCTCGCCCAGTTGGGTGATCGTCTTGAGGAAGATATGTTCGCGGCGATCATCGGTACCCTTGAGATAGGTATCGCTGGCCTCTTTGGAAATATCGGCAAACAGCTTCGTGTGCTCACCGATCGCCTCGTCGACGTTGACACCGCCGGCACGCGTATCCCAGCTGCCCAGAGTCAGGTAAGGCGTAATGCCGGGTTCGTCACTCGGGTCGCGCGAACGCAAGGCGACTGTGCCGCCAAAGGTTGCATTGCCGATGGTCGAACCGCCACCGGGGCCGCGATCGATTTCTGCCTGGCCAAGCACATGGTTGTTGAAGTAGGCCGAGGTCGTGTGGTGCAGGTCGCTGGCGTCGCCGAACGGGATGCCATCGAAGGTGATATTGAACTGGCCATCCTGAAAGCCACGCAGGCTGATGCTCTCGTTCTTACCTAAGCCAGGGCCTTCCGGCGACGACACTGTGACGCTGGGCGCGTACTTGATGATGTCGTCGAAATTGGCGTTGAAACGCAAGCCGTCGCGAATAAAGCGCTCGTCGATCACCGAGGTGGGCTGGGTCGCATCGAGCGGTGCAGCGCTGGGCGCCAGGGTGTCGACCGCATTGGCGCTGACGCTGACCGGCGCCAGGTCCTTCATGCCGCCGCTAGGGTCGATGTTCGGCAGCGGCTTGTCGGCCGGCTTACTGCCGGCCGGTACGTTTCCCACCGTGCTCACCGGCACGATCGTGTAGGTGCTGGGCGTGACGGCGCGGTAATCCATGCCCGTCCCCTGCAGTAGCCGCTTGAGTTGCTGCTCGGGCGGCAAGCCGGCGGGGGCGCCCTTGGAGCGCAGGCTATCGGGGATCTCGGCGCGGTAGACGATCTGCAAGCCAGTCTGGCGCGCAAACATTTCCAGGGCCTGGTTGAGTGGCATCGCTTCGATGGCCGTCGTGCTGGCAGCGGCGGCATGGTCGGCGAAGGCAGCCATCGGCATGGTGCCAAGCACCAGGGCGATATGCAGGAATAGCGATTTACGCATGGAGAACGAACCTGTGATGGGAAAGGAATCGGCAGGCAGGTTTTGCCCGTTACCCCATCTACGAGTGCACGGCGGAAAAATCGGGTACCGTTTTTTCGATGAATTTTTTCCTACAGCCGCGTTTCACTTTGTGACGCCCCGGCGGCAACGACGCGAACGCGATCGCTTTCGCGCTCGACCCGTACATGCGGCAGCGTTTGCAGATAGGCGATGAAAGCATCGACATCGCGTGCGTGGAACACACCGCTGAGGCGCATATGCGCCACGGCAGGATCTTCGATCGATAACGGCCGTGTGGTGTACGCATTGAAACGTCGCGCAACATCCGCGACCGTATCGCGCTGAAAGCGAATTTCCGTCGGCAACCATGCGGTGACCGATGCAAGATCGGCAGATGCGGAGCGGCGTACGCCGCCGCGACCATCCATATGCGCCTGCTCGCCGCCGCCCAGGTCAGCCAACGGCGCATCCGCTTCGGTATGCCACGTGGCCCAACGCGAGCCGCGCTCCAGCACCTGCACACGGCCACTGATGACGGCGACGTCGGCGCCCTGCTCGTCATGCTTTACCGCAAATACCGTGCCTATATCGCGCAGGAGATTGGCACCCACCGTAACGGTCAACGGTCGAGTGGCATCCTTCGCAACGTCGAACAAGGCATTGCCGCTGACGACCTCGATACGGCGCGCATGCTCGTCGAAACGTACCGCGATGGTGCTCTGGCGATCGAGCTGCACCAATGTCCCGTCGGGCAAGGCAACACTGCGCACCGCATCGTTGCCGGCGCTGTACACGTCTGCGGGCGCTTCACGCTCAAGCCACCAACCGGAAGCCCCCAAGGCGACCATGGCGAACATGGCCGCAGCAGCAAACCACGCAGCGCGATGGCGACGGCGTGGCACCTGCGCCCGTGCGGTTTCCTTTCGCGACGGCAAAAGATCTGTCTTGCGCAAGGACACTACTGCACTTTCGGTGGCCGCCAGGTCGACCAGCTGATCTGCACTGAGCGCCTCCATCGTTGCGGCAACCTGCATATCGCCATGCAGCTGTGCGATCGCCAGGTACTCGCTCAAGTGCGCGGGCGAGCGGCGCAGCCAGGCCAGGAATTCACTTTGCTGCGATTCGGACAAGCCCGCGCGCTGATCGAGATACCAGCTCGCCGCCTGCTCGGTAAGACGCAGGGAACTTTCCCCCGAATGCTTGAAGCGCTGTGTCTCATTCATAACGAAGCATCCCTTGCCGGCATGCTGCCAGTCCCTTGACGATGTATTTCTTGACCATGTTCGGCGAAATGCCCAACCGCTCGCCGATTTCGCGATAACCCAGCTCATCGCGATAATGCAGCACCAGTACGGCACGGCACTTGGGCGACAGCCGTCCAATCAACTGCCCCAGGCGCTGGCGCCGCAGGCCTTGGTCGACTTGCGCATCGGCTTCGCAGGGCGCGCTCAGCCGATCCAGCACTTCTTCCAGGCCCTCGCTGCTGACCGGGGCACGGCGCTTCATCTGCGCGCGTTCCTTGATCAGGTTCGAGGCAACCGTGACCAGATACGCCTCCGGGTTGCGTATGTCTTCCTGTCCGCCACGGTCGCTGCGCAACAGACGCAGGTAAACCTCCTGCACAAGATCCTGCGCATCCCAGGCGTGCGCAACCCGCCTAAGGACATAGCTGTTGAGCCACGCCCCTTGTTCGGCAAACAGCTTGGACCACGCGTTGTGCTTGTCGGCGCTCACTACGAACCCGTACGGAACGGCCGGGGGCCGTCTTGCAATGAACCGGACACGCTAAAGGCGCCATGTGACGGCACGATGAAAGCGCGCCCCGCCTCTGCTACCTTCCTGTTTCCCATCCGATTGTCGCAAGGTCCGTCATGCCACGACTCGCTCAGTCCCTGCTTGGTCTTTCGCTGTTGTGTGCACTCGCATTGCCTGCAGCCATGGCCGCCGAATCCGGAAAGACGCCTTCGCCCAAGGAGTTGCTGGATCACGCCAAGCCCGAAGAGTGGCGCAGCCCCGATCCGCAGAACATTGTGGTGATGCAGCTACCGCAGGGGCGCGTGGTGATCGAACTGGCGCCGGACTTCACCCCCCGGCATGCGGAAAATATCCGCACCCTGGTACGCGGCCATTATTTCGACGGCCTGGCGGTCATCCGCGTACAGGACAACTTCGTCACCCAATGGGGCGATCCGGAAGACGACGACAAGGGCGACAAGTCCAAGCTGCGTCCGCTGGGGAAGGCCAGCAAGACGCTGCCACCCGAATACACGCGCCCGATCGATGCCAAGTTACCGTGGACACCCCTGCCCGACGGTGATGTCTATGCAGCCGAAGTCGGCTTTTCCGAAGGCTTCCCCGCGGCGCGCGACAAGGCCACCGGCCGGGAGTGGCTGACCCATTGCTACGGCGCCGTTGGCGTAGCCCGCGATGTCGGCCCGGAAACCGGCAGCGGCAGCTCCCTCTACGCCATCATCGGACAGGCGCCCCGCGGCCTCGACCGCAACCTGGCCGTCGCCGGTCGTGTCCTGCAGGGCATGGAGTATCTGTCAGCGTTCCCGCGCGGTACCGGTCCGCTGGGTTTCTACGAGAAGCCCGAGCAACGCACGACCATTCGCTCGGTCACCCTGCTCGCCGACATGCCCGTCGCGCAGCGACCCAAGCTGCAGGTGCTACGCACCGACAGCCCGACCTTCGCCGCGTTGATCGAGGCCAAGCGCAATCGGCACGATGACTTCTATACCGTGCCGGCCGGGAAGATCGACCTGTGCAGTATCAGCGTTCCAGTGCGAGAGGCAAAGTAGCTAACCGGGTAACGCTCGAGGCCTGGTCGAGGCCGGTTACTCGTTGCATGGGCCGCAGGACGCTGGCAGGCTGGATGCCATGGACAATGTCCGGAGCCGGGGGCCTGGATGGAAAACACAGGGGGTGTGGCGAACGTTGCAGGCGCGTCGCCACGGATATATCGGGGCTTCGCGCTGGCCTATGCGGCTCTATGCGCAGCCCATGCATTCGTGCTGATGCGCGATGTCCATTCGCAGTTGATCGAGAGCTACGTCATCTGCGGCCTGGTGCAATGGTTGACTATCGCGGCAGTCGCGTGGCGCTGGCGGCAATCGGTATTTCCCAGCACGTTTCGCTGGGCTCTGCTGACCTTTGCGCTGGTCTTCGTGAATCTGGCCAACGAGATCGATCTGGCCCGTGCGCTCAGTGGCCTGTACAACCCGGTACCGGGCGCATCGATGTTCTGCGACGGTGTCTATGCTGCCCTGATCATCCTGGCATGCGCCGCCACTTTCCGCCGTCGTACCGTGCGGATGACCAATACCATCGATGCAACCATGGCTGTCGCGCTCGCGGCGCTCTTCTTCATACGGATTTTTTCTGTCGTATCGGTCGCCGGCAGCAACAATCCGGACAAGGTCCTTTTTATCGTACGCATGTTCGATGCACTTGGCCTGTTCATGTCACTGGGCGCGACCGTACGGCTATTGGGCGCGGAGAGCCAGCAACGTCGACACTTCTTTTTTGTCGTTGCGTGCTTTGTCTGGACAAGTACGATCTTCGCGGCAGTGCGTAACCGGCTGCTGGCGGTAACCATGAATCCGTTTGTGGAGCTGTTGCTGCTTCCCTCGTTCCTCGTACTTGGCCTGCTCTGCCTGCAACCGCTTCCTTCGTGGGTGGCACGCTATCGTCCCCATCTTCCCATCGTGTATCTGGCCGAAAGCTTGAGTCCGCTTTTTCTCGGACTCGGACTGCTGTGCATCAGCATCAGCATCTGGCCGACGCATCCTGCCTACGGCGCCGCCGGGGTGTGCACCGCCGTCATCGGCTATGGCCTGCGCAATGTCATTACACAAAGCGAGCAGATGACAACCGAGCGAGCGCTTCGTACATTGCAGGGCGAATTGCAGAATTTGGTGGTCACCGATGCCTTGACCGGCGTCGCCAACCGTCGTGGATTCGACGCGTCGCTTGAGCACCTTTGGAGCCGCGTGCGCAGTGCGGATATGTGCCTGACGATCTTGATGATCGACATTGATCATTTCAAACGCTTCAATGACGAGCACGGGCACCTTCTGGGCGACTCCTGCCTTGCGGCAGTGGCCAACTGTCTGGCGTCCACGCTGGAGCCACTGGGTGGTCTGGTGGCTCGTTACGGTGGGGAAGAGTTCGGCGCGTTGCTTCCAGGCGTTCCCATCGAGCACGGCCTGGAAATCAGCGAAACGGTTCGGCATGCCGTTGCGAATATCGTGATGATATCCAGTGACGTCGGACGAAAAATTACTGTCAGCATCGGCGTAGCGAGCACCGAACGCAGCCAGGCGGCGAGCAGCCGCGAACTGTTGATGCTTGCTGATGGCGCCCTTTTCGACGCCAAGAGCCGCGGCCGCGACCAGGTCGCGTGGCGCCGATGACCCAAGCTCGTCAGCCGTTTGTTTCCAGCGAACGCTCCTGTTCCGTTTGTTGCCCAGCATCCTCCGGATAGTGATACCAGGCTTGGTGGGGCGAGGCCCGCTTACATGAAAGACACTACGTCTTCTCCCAGAAGTGCCCGCAGCCGGGACAGCAGCCAGCTGTCCAGAAGGTGTTCCAGCATGTACCACAGCCAGAGCCGGGCTCGCCCGGCGCGCAATACCAGCGGCTATCGATCTTGGGTTCCCACGAGCAAAGTGGGCAATGGATATGAGGCTGTGCCGACATCGATTTCCCTATGAGGGTCCAGTCCGCCGCATAGTGTAATCAGCGATACCCCGCCGCCTGCAACTCGAACAGTTCGGCATAGTGACCACCCGCAGCAACAAGATCCCTATGACTGCCTATCTCCACGATACGGCCACCCTCAAGAACCATGATGCGATCGGCCATGCGCACGGTCGAAAACCGATGCGAGATCAGCACGGCGGTCTTGGCATGCGAAAGCTCCTTGAAGCGCTGAAAGACTTCAAATTCCGAGCGCGCATCCAGGGCCGCGGTGGGCTCGTCCAGGATCAACAACTGCGCGTCACGCATATAGGCGCGGGCAATGGCGATCTTCTGCCACTCGCCGCCGGAAAGATCGACACCACCCTTGAACAGCTTGCCAAGCATCTGCTCATAGCCCTTGGGCAGTTTGGCAATCACCTCGTCGGCAACGCTACGGCGCGCGGCATCGGTAATGCGCTCGCGGTCGTCGCGCGCCTCGATGCGCCCGACAGCTATATTGTCGGCGGCGCTCAGGAAATAGCGCACGAAATCCTGGAAAATCACCCCGGTGTTTGCACGCAATTCGTGCAGGTCGTATTCGCTCAACGGATGGCCATCGAGCAGGATGCGCCCTTCGTCCGGGTCATAGAGCCTTGAAAGCAATTTGACGAGAGTCGTCTTGCCGGCGCCGTTTTCGCCTACCAACGCCAACACCTCACCCGCGCGCAACGTAAAGCTGAGGTTGCGTACCGCCCAACGCTCGGCATCGGGATAGCGAAAGCCCACGTCCTCGAACACGAAGCCTTCGCGGATCGGATGGGGGAACGGCCGCGGATGGTCGGGCGTGTAGATTTCCGGCTTGATCTGAAAGAACGAAAACAGGTCGTCGAGATAAAGCGCCTGCCCCGCCACCTGCGAGAAACCGACCAACAGACTCTCCAGCAAGGTACGCAGCCGCCGAAATGAAGCGGACAGAAACGTGAGATCGCCGATGGTGAAGTCGCCGCTTACCGTGCGAAACGCGATGATCGCGTAAGCGAGGTAATAACCGATCGTACCGATGGTGGTGAACAAGCCGCCCCAGCCAGCACGGCGCAGCGCGATGCTCCGATTGGCGCGATAGATCGACAGGGACAGCACGCGATAGCGGTCAATCAGGAAGTCGTTGAGGTTGAAGCTCTTGACCTCCTTTGCCGTCTGCGCGCTGGCGCCGACCATGCGCAGGTAGTCGAGCTCGCGACGCTCGGGAGTCCATTGGTAGTTGACCGCATAGCTCTGTGCATTGAAATGCAATTCGCCGACAAATACTGGCACCAACGCAATCAGCAGCAGCACGATCAACCATGGCGCATACACCGCCAGACCCACGGCAAAGCTGACAATGGTGACGATGTCCTGCGCCTGCCCAAGCAACTGCGAGAGCAGCGAACTGCGTCCGGCTACCTGGCGGCGCGCTCGGTCCAGGCGGTCCTGCAAGTCGGCGTCTTCGAAATCTTCCAGGTCGAGCGAAGCCGCATGCAGCATCAGCTCGATACTGGTGGCGTTGCTGTAAAGCTCCGATAGCAGCGAATCGATCAGCGAAACGATGCGACCGAGAATATCAGCGGCGATCGCCAACGAGAATTCAAGCGCGAGCAAGGCCCAAAGGCGGTGCATCTGCGCGTCCGCCAGCCAGTCCGATAGCCCGCCATGGAAACCGCCCGCACGGATCAGGTGGGTGACTTCGTCGATGATCAGCTTGCCGACATACAACGTCACCACCGGCAGCAACGCGCGCGCCAGCCTCAACACGATCGTCCAGATACAGAGCCACGGGCTGGTCCGCCATATGCCCAGCAGGAACGGCGGCAGGTTGCGCAAGGCGCTGAACCGCTCTCGCAGGCTTTGTTTGGGAGGCACCTCGCTGCGCCCCTGCCCACCCTTATCCGCTCGCCCACCCATGCTGTATTCGCGCGGCATCGTTATTCCAGCCCCATCTTCGCCAGAACGAAGCATGCCACGGGGACTTGTCTTTAGATACACTTACGATATATCGTAATTACATCTTAGATAGTACGGAGCACTCCGACCATGCGTGGACATCATTCGTTATTTCATGCGATGCGCCATCGGCTCTGGGTCATGCACGAGGAGCACCACGACCGGCATGCCGAACGCCATGCCGCACGCCACGGCTTTCGCGGCGGCCCGGGCGGAGATGCCTTTGCCGACTGGAACGAACTGCGCGGCGGCGGCCGTCGCGGTGGTGGCCGGATGTTCGGTCATGGCGATCTGAAGTTGTTGCTGCTTGCCCTGCTCGAACAACAGCCGCGCCATGGCTACGAGATGATTCGCATCATCGAGGAAATGTTTCACGGCCACTATTCGCCGAGCCCTGGGGCGATCTACCCAACATTGACGATGCTGGAAGAAATGGGGCATGCGCGGGTAGAAAACGAACAAGGCGGGCGCAAGCTCTATGCAATCACCGACGAGGGGCGCCGCTATCTCGACGAGAACCGCGCCGCCGTCGAGGCCATGACCGAACGCACCGAGCACAGCGCGCGCATGGCGGCGAAAATGTCGATGCCGCCGGCCATCCGCCAGGCAATGCATGCCCTCAAGCATGCCCTGCTCATGCGCGGCACCGAGTGGAGCCGCGCGGAAGCACAGCGTGTTGCGGCCATTCTCGAAAAGGCCGCGGCCGATATTGTCACCGGACAACGCCGTGAATAGCGAGAACCTGGATAGTTGGCAGCAGCGCTGCAAGGCAGCCGGCCTGCAAATGACCGCACCCAGGTGCGCCGTACTGGCCGCCCTGGTGGCGCAACAGGACGCCGTGGACGCGGTCGCATTGCTCGTCCAGGCACGCGAGCACTATCCGCGCGCCAGCATCGGTACGGTGTATCGCTTCATGCGCGAGCTGGAACAGCATGCCCTGGTGCAGGTACGAAGCGAGGCGCATGGGCGTATCCATTGGCGCCTGATTGGCACGGCACACCCCGCCGCGCCGACTTCCGACATGGATGCCCTGGCCGTATTGCGGCAGATTGCAGAGCGCCTTGGCTACCGCTTGATTCGCCGCAATGGCGACTTCATTTACTAGCACTCCCGCCATGCCATCGCTCACTCGAGCCAGTAGCCGGCTGCTTACTTTCCCTTGAGGAGCACTCATGGCAAGACATGAACCACGCATGGTTCGTCACACGGTGGTGATGCGGCAGCTCGATGTGCTGCGCGTACAACGCCTGACTGCGCACATGCAGCGCGTCGTTCTCGGCGGTCCCGAACTGGCCGGTTTCATCAGTGCGGCGCCGGACGACCACATCAAGTTGTTTTTTCCCAATAGCCAGGGCGATATCGTGCGCCCGACACTTGGCGCGAACGGCCTGGAGTATCCCGCCGACCGTGAGCCTTCGCCCATGCGTGACTACACACCGCGCAGCTATGACGAAGCGCGCGGTGAACTGACCATCGATTTCGTGCTGCATGGCGACGGCCCTGCAGCGACGTGGGCGGCCCAGGCGGCCGTGGGGCAAAGCCTCGGCGCCGGTGGTCCGCGTGGCTCGTTTATCGTTGCCGATGATTTCGATCACTACGTCATGGTCGGCGATGAAACCGCCCTTCCCGCCATCGGTCGCTGGCTTGAAGAGATGCCATCACATGCCAAAGTGACAGCGCTGATCGAGATCCCCGAATCGGCCGACCGCCAGAGCCTGGCCTCGAATGCGCATTTCGATGTGCAGTGGCTGGAGCGCAAGGGTGGCGATGCAGCAAGCAGCACGTTGTTGGAGCAGGCCTTGCAGCAACTCACGCCACCCGATGGCGATGCGTTCTACTGGATAGCCACCGAATCGCGGCGTGCACGCAACATGCGCCAGTGGCTGAGCGAACATCGCGACCTGCCCAAGGAGCACGTGAAAGCCACGGGCTATTGGAAGTTTGGCGATAGCGACGACTGATAGAAGGCCGTGCTGAAGCAGGAGGTTATCCCGCGAGCAGCCGGCCACTCACGCCTCCCTCTCCCCGGCTAGCCAGGGAGAGGGAGGCAAAGCGCTACATGCTGCTCAAGCCCAACGACGTGAACATGTCGTGAGCAATCTCACCGACGACGACACTCTGTATGCATGGGAAGCGGTATCCATAGATCCATGCCAAAGCATGGGAGTGGCAAGAAATGAAGCGCGGCCCGAAAGTGCTGAGCTGGATCGGAGGCATCCTGGTGTTGCTGATTGCGATCATCGTCATCGTGATCGTCACGTTCGACTGGAACCGAGCCAAGCCGTTTATCAATGACAAAGTCAGCCAGGCCATCGGGCGAAAGTTCGAGATCCAGGGCGACTTGAGCGTGCACTGGCAACGCGAGCCGGACCAGGGTGGCCTATCGGCGATCGTGCCGTGGCCGGAGTTTGTGGCGCGACAGATCCGTGTCTCCAATCCGGACTGGGCCCACAATCAGCAGTTCGCAACGCTTGATGCCCTGCGCTTTCGCCTGTCGCCGCTCGGCTTGCTGGCTCATCGCATCACCATACCCACTGTGCAACTGGTGCAGCCGAACATCGACTTGCAGCGCGACAAGCAAGGACGCGCCACGTGGGACTTTGTGCTGCCGCAAAGCACCGGCCCTTCGACGTGGACGCTCGACCTGGGCGCAATCGGTTTCGATCGGGGCCATATCGCCCTCGACGATGCGGCCAGCAGCGTAAAGCTGGAGGTCAATATCGAGCCGTTGCAAAAAGCCATTCCCTATGACGACATCGTGGCGCAACAGTCGGCGCGCGCACGCGACGAGGCGCAAAAAACCACCGGCGGCGACGCCAGGAAAACGCTGGCCAATGCGCAAGACCAGAGTGCGCCCAAGACACGTCCGACCTCCGCTTACGTGTTCGCCTGGCAGGCCAAAGGTAGTTATCAGGGCACGCCATTATCAGGTGACGGCAAGACCGGTGGCGTGCTGGCGCTGCAGCGCAACGACAAACCCTTCCCTGTGCAGGCGGATGTGCATGCGGGCGACTCGCATATCGCGCTGGTCGGTACCCTGACCAATCCGATGCATCTTGCAGCACTTGATCTGCGCCTTTGGTTTTCCGGCAGCAGCATGGCCAAGCTTTATCCCCTTACCGGCCTGACGCTGCCCGATACTCCGCCGTATGCAACGGAAGGCCGATTGGTCGCCGAGCTGCACAAGAGCAATAGCCACTTCAGCTACCAGAATTTCCGTGGCCGCGTCGGCGGCAGCGACCTGGGTGGCAGCCTGGATTTCACCACCGCCGCGCCGCGCCCGAAGCTGACCGGTAAATTGCATTCGCAATTGCTGCAATTCTCCGACCTGGGATCGCTGGTAGGCGCCGACTCGAAAGAACAGAAGCAGGAACGCGGCGATACCACGGTGCAACCCGCGGACAAGGCACTACCCGTCGAGCCATTTCGCACTGATCGCTGGAAGGCCATGGATGCGGATGTCACCTTCACTGGCACACGCATCATCCGCGATGCCAACCTGCCTATCGACAATCTCAGCACGCATATCGTGCTGCAGGATGGAAAACTGCACCTGGATCCACTCAGTTTCGGCATGGCCGGCGGCAATGTCACCGGTCTTATTCATCTGGATGGTAGCCAGATCCCGATGCGCGGGAGAATGGATCTGAAAGCACGCCACCTGAAACTGAAGGAACTGTTCCCGACTTTCCAGGCGATGAATACCAGCTTTGGCGAAATCAACGGCGATATGGCGATGAGCTCGAACGGCAACTCGGTAGCCGAGCTGTTGGCCACGGCCGATGGGGAGCTCAAGCTGCTGATGAACGACGGCGCGATCAGCAAGACCCTGCTGGAAACCGCAGGTCTCAATATCGGCAACGTGGTTATCGGCAAGCTATTCGGTGACAAGACAGTCAAGATCAACTGCGCCGCATCGGACCTGGTCGCCACCAATGGCGTCTTCAAGACCAAGCTTTTCGTCCTCGATACGGAAGACGCGATCATCGATGTCGATGGCAACGTCAATTTCGCTACCGAGCGCCTGGACCTGGACGTCACGCCGCACACCAAGGGCTTTCGCGTGTTCTCGCTGCGCTCGCCGCTGTACGTGAAAGGCACACTGAAAAATCCCGATATCGGCGTGCATTCGGCCGGGCTGATCCTGCGTGGCGGCGGCGCCTTGGCCCTGGGTATATTCGCCGCGCCAGCCGCTGCCTTGGCACCACTGGTGGTTCCGAGCCGTGGCAACCAGGAGAACGCCTGCGAGGGGGTGCTTGAGCAGATGCGCGGTACGAAAGTGAAGGCCCCGGTGCAGCCGAAGGCTCGATGAGTAAAGCCGGCCGCG
>Ga0105240_10000334_pt1 | contig 88181 bp, 66 predicted proteins | sample KBSC54metaG_FD_80426 | JGI IMG/M metagenome (GOLD analysis project Ga0105240, IMG submission 80426) | Corn rhizosphere microbial communities from Kellogg Biological Station, Michigan, USA - KBS C5-4 metaG | ecosystem: Host-associated > Plants > Roots > Rhizosphere > Soil | place: Michigan, USA...
CCGAACTCAGTCGAGTAGAATTAGGCATTTCAGCCTAAAGCCCTCACAAATCCGTACGTGACAGTCTCCTGTCATACGGCTTTTCATTGTCGTACATGTCTGTACCTGTTTGAACATCTGTCTTCTTCCTCTTTTGGAGTTGTTACTTATGTGCAAACTGACAATGCCAGTCCCTTCGCTCCACTCCCATTACAGAAGCTTCATCACTACTACGAACTGGTCCGCCACCACAATCCGGACATCGGTTACTTCAGCCTCGGGATTGACGCCCTTGCACCTTTTTCCTTAGCATTCCGAATATGGCTTCACACGTTCCATGAATTAGCCTAGCTCAGGTTCACGCCATCTTTACCCCGGATGCCGTAAGGTCAGTAAACAGGTAACTCCCTTACTCTTCCCGGCATAACCGAAGAACACCGGTTTTGACATCACTTGACTATGTAACAAGGCCTCGTCGATGGTTCATTTTCATTCGTCTCCCCGAACCTCACCTGACACTTATAAGTGCCTTTTCACTTGTCGCTCCCAACCTCGTCTTTTGAACGTGGTCGTACAAGCTGGTTTGAAGTCTGCACCTGTATGCCGACTTCGACGGGTCTACCGTCATCTAAATCATAGCATCAATGAACATTGTTTATCAGTTCACTGTTCGTGTCACCCTTCGATTCCATAGCCGGTACAATTGGTCTCTGTATCCGGCGTCGAACGCTTCGAGGCTTATTCCATCCACTCCTCCGGCTCCTTTGTTCGATCTCACCTTCTGATAGGCCATACTCACCAGTCTCCGACTAATACAAAACGGTTTTGTTTTGCTCATTTTCGTACCTCCTGAAGTTACCTTCAGTTTTCGTCCATGAATAAAAACTTGATAACAGCCTCCCTTCGCTCCACTCCTATTACTAGAGCTTCAACGCTACTATGAAGGCTTCTGCCCCTGTGCCGGTCATCGATACTTTCTATCTTGCTGTCCTTGCAGCTTGATATTTTCTCTTACCATTCCAGCGACAGGTTCTCCTGTTCCCGCCGAGCGCCTGTATTAAGATCACGCCGTCTATACGCCGGATGCCGCAGTATCGGTAATCAGGTAACCTTACTGCTTTTCCCAGAGACGCTACTGCACCCCGGTTTTGACATCGTCTAACAATTTCGACGCCTCTGGCGACGGTTCACTTCGTTCGTCTTCTTAATACACACCTGACAGGTAATCCTGCCTTTTCCTTTGATGCTCACTACCACAACTCTTAATTGCAGCAGCTAAAGGGGGTTTGAAGGCCGCTCCTGAAAGCCGCCCCCGATGGGCCCACCATCATCGCTTGCCGAGCATTGAACTTGAAAAATCAAAGAACTAATTTGACATCAACATTCATTCAGGACACTCAATAGCCACTGTTCTGCGTGAGATTAGGATTCTTCGTCAGCTCGCCGGTAGGGATGGGGAATAGCGCCGATTTGGATGTCCAGCCAGGCTTATTGACGCTCAGCACAGCGTCGATCTGCCCACTGCGCTTGAGGTCCAGCCAGCGTTGCCCCCATTCCACGGCCAGCTCGATCTGCCGCTCATGCCAGATAGCAGGCAAAAGATCGCTGCCGTCGGTAGCAGGACTGGCCGGCAACCCCGCCCTGCTGCGGATGATGTTCAGGTCCGACGCAGCACCGGTATAATTGGCCAGGAAAACCCGGGCCTCGGCTCGTATTAGGTATATCTCACCCAGCCGCAGCACCGTGTTGTATTCGATCCTGGCGCTGTCATAGACCGCCCGTTTGTACTTGTAAGAATAGCTTTTCCCGCTGAGATTCTTCCTGACCCAGCTCGATTTCCGCTGGTCTCCGGGCTCATAGCTGCTCAACAGGTAATTCGTCAGGTAATACAGGGGCGGCGTGACCAGCGAGACCGGAAGGAAATTCAGCCCCTCGACCGTCGCCATATTCGCGTGTACAGGCTGCAGTTGCCAGATGGCCTCACGGCTGCTGGACAGGAAGACACTGTCCAGACTGGGCTCCAATCGGTACAAAGGATTGTCGATGATCGCGCTCGCCGCGCTATCTGCCTGTGCCCAGCTGCCCAGGTAAAAATACACCCTCGCCAGCAAGGCTGTAGCCGCCGAACGATTGGGTCGGGTCCTGTCATGGGAGTAGGCAGCCGTAGAGACATACCCATCCGTCAACAGCTGTTGCGCATCGGCCAGATCGGCCTTGATCTGCCCATAGACCGCCGCCGCGCTGCTACGCGGCAACAGGGCGCTGGCAGCATAGTCGCTGGTCGTCACCAACGGCACACCTCCGTATAAGTTGACCAGGTAAAAATACACCAGCGCCCTTGTAAATTTCGCCTCACCGGTCAGCTCCGCGCGCGTAGCGGCCGAGATATGGGTGGCGCCATCCAGCCCTGAGAGAATAGTATTGGCGGTGTGGATAAGGGTGTACGCCATATTGTACTGAAAGGCGTTCTGCAGATTGTCAGGAGATAAGGTATTGGTCCGAAAAGGATCCTCGAAAATATTCGGGTAGGTATTCGCCAGCTCATCCGCGCTGAGTCCGCCATAAATGGTTATCCCGCCATTAAGCAGGCTGCGGGTATTGTCCATCATCTGGATATACATTCCCGACAGGGTACTCAGCGCGTTGGTGTCACTGGCAAAGACGGTCCCCGTGCTCACCTGGTCCTGGGGCGGCGGCACGTCCAGCAATTTCCGGCATCCGGTGGAGGTAAATACACAGGCCAAAAAGATCCAACGGCAGATCGTAACTATCCAACGTGACATAGTCGTTTTTTTAAAGGGTTATATGACAGCCCATCGTCACCATTCTCATAGGCGGCAATACGGTCGGATCCTGGGTCTCCGGATCCGTCACCGGGAACTTTGTCCAGGTCCAGAGATTCTGCCCCTGCACGTACAGCTGCGCGTTGCTCAGCCCGGTCTTCGAGACCCATTTCTCCGGCAGACGCCATCGCAGCGCAAGACTCTTTAGCCGCAAAAAGGAGGCATCGGTCAACACGACATCCGATGAAGGATAAAAATTAGCTTGCTGGGAAGCCGCAGAACTCGGGTCCGCCGTCAACCGCTGCAAGCTCGCCTTGTCCCCGGGCTTCTGCCAGTGGTCGAGCCACTCAAACGGTCCGTTGTTGAGCATCGAAGGCCCCAGCATACCCGGCGGAGGCTTCAGCTGATAAAGCATCACCAGCGGGTTCATCCCCTTTCCGACCCGATATTCTAAGAAGATATTCAGCTGCCAGCGCCGGTACTGGAAGCTCTGGTCGAGACCGCCATAGTAGTGCAGATCGGGATTCCCGCCCGGTCTCCGGTCGCCGGGGTCCAGCACCCCATTCTTGTTATAATCCTGGAAATTAAAAAGCCCCGTCGACGGATCGACACCCGTATAATGATAGCCCGTTATCTCGGACAATGACCTGCCTTCATACAACCGTCCCGCATAGATCGAATTGGCGAGGTTCGGGAACCGTCTTAATTTATTACTCGGCACCGTCAGTAACAAGGTGGACACCCACCGAAAATGCTGACTTACCCAATTATGCGTCGTCAGGCTAAATTCCAGCCCCTGATTGACCACTTCGCCCGGGAAATTGCTGAACACGCCTGGCAGGCCCGCCTGGGCGGGCAGGGAAGAATAGACCAGCTGATTGTTCGTCCAGTCCCGATAGGCCACTGCAGATAATACAATCTTATTCTTCAGAAAACCCAGGTCCAGTGCTATTTCGGAGCTATAGTTGACTTCCCAGGCCAGTTGGTCATTGGCAAAGGTCTGAGGGATCACGCCCTGCTGACCCTGATAGCCACGAGTCGAACTGGTGTTACTATATACCTGCGCGAACTGGTTGTCGCCAATTTGATCGTTCCCCGTGGTCCCAATACTAGCTCGTACCTTCCCAAAGCTCAACCACCCCGCCTGTCTAAAAAAAGACTCATCACTAAAGATCCACGCGCCGCTGACCGCCCAAAAATTACCAAACTGCTTACCCGGCCCAAATCTGCTGCTGCCATCCCTCCTCCCCGACACCGTCAACAGATAGCGGTCCCGGAGACTGTAGTTCAGCCGCCCAAAAGCCGCCTCATACCGGTAAGCGATCGCGTTCTCGTCCGTAGTCGTAGAGGTTGCACCTACACCCATCCCCAGCTGCAGGTCGCTGGTGAAACCATTCTGGAATATATCGGAATGGCTGGACCGCTGCTGTTGCCAGTTAAGGCCAGCCAAAGCCTCCAGCCGGCTGCCGCCCTTCTTCCAAATATATTCCGCAAATCCTTCCGCCAGCTCGCTATGCCAGGCATTCCCTGTGTAGTAACGGTGCCCTACCGGCAGGGTCGCCGGGTCCTGACCTACGAGCGGAACGCGGCTGTTCTCATCGGAAGAGACCCGGTTATACCCAAAATTCCCCTTCAAACTCAGACCCTGAAAGACCTCGTAACTCACCTGTAAATGATCGAACTGATTGGTCAGGCTGGCCTGGTATTGATTGGCGTATTGGGCGTCTATATTCGTAAAGGCTATTCCGTTGTAGGCCCACTGCAGTTGACCGGCCGCATTCCGGAAAGAAGGCGTATTGGGCGTAGAGAACTGAAGAACGGTCAGGTCCGAGATGGGCAGCTCAGTATTCCCCCAACTATAAAGGCCGGAGAGATCGACGCGGAATCGCCTCCCGGGAGATTGGTGGGTCAAATGACCATATAACGATTTCCAGTCCTGCCCCGTCCCTCTTCCAAAAGCCGAACCTTCGCCATGATAGCTGCCCGAGACCAAAAAGACAGTATTGGTATCCCCTCCCGATAGCTCAACCCTGGCATCCTTTATAGACCCGGAATGTCCCATGACCATTTTCTTGTAGTCGGTATATCGGGTACTGTCCCAGGCAAACAGCTCCGGCGCCGAAGTCGAATCCACAGATATGCCGTCATTGCGAATAGCCCCCTCTCGTAGAGCACGATACTGTATCGTATTCAACAGTGAGCTGGTCTTCACAGCATGCGATACCCCACCCGACACATCAAAACACCATTTCAGCCGGCCGGCAAGGCCCTGTTTCAGCGTTATCAGAATCACCCCTTTTGCCCCACGGCTACCATAGATCGCCGTGGCTGACGCTCCCTTCAATACTTCGATGCTGGCGATGGAAGCGAGCGGAATGCTGTTCAGCGATGCGGCACCCATTAGCCCTTGCGCAGAACCGCTGCCAATAGTGCTCAGGGATCCGTTGTTGCCGGCGATCGGCATCCCGTCGACGATGATCAATGGATCCGTACCCTGGGCGACGCTATGGAGACCCCTGATCAGGAACCCATAGGCGCTGCCCGGCACGCCGTTGTATTGTTTGACTTGCAAGCCCGGCACCCTGCCCGCCAGCGTTCCTGATATGGCGCCAACCGGCTGCGTGCTGATATCCGCTGATTTGACCTGCGAAACGGAACCCATCAATAACCGCGGCGTCGTCTTGCCATAGGCCTGCACAACGACGTTATCCAACGTATAGGAACTGGACTGCAGGCTGACCACGTGCAGGAACCCATTGCTCAAGGTCACCGTCCGGGAAGAATAGCCCAGGTACGAGACCGTCACCGTCGTCATCCGCGATTTCACCCGGATACGAAAACTGCCAGTCGCGGCGGTGGTAGCTACCGGTATGCTATCGACTGTGATGGACGCCCCCGCCAATGGCTGCCCGTCGGCGCTGACTACCTGTCCCTGCAGCGGCACATAGATCGAAGCTTCTGCAGGAACTTTCCGATAGATCAGCACGCTCCGGTTATCGACATGATAGCCCAGCTGGAGACCAGCAAACACAGTGGTCAACGTCTCCCTTATATCCGCATTCTTTAGGTCTACATCGATGTCTGGAGCATCTTCAAAATTGCGTGGAGTATAAATAATATCGTAACCCAGCTGCTTCTTGATCTCGTCAAATACATGGGGGAACGACAAGCCTCTACCTCTAAGGTTCAGGTGTTGGGCGCTGACCATGACCGGCAGCAATGACAAAAAAATGGCTACAGCCTTGAAGGACATGAAGTTTGGTTTTGGTTGGGACAGGCCTTAGCTATATTCGGTCTAAAATGCAGGAAAGTGCCGGTGATCACAAGCGTGAAAACCGGCACGTTTAGGTCTGGTCTAACAGATAAAGGCAAGGTTTAATGGCTGATATTTGATCAGCGGGCGGCCACAGCTGCCGAGACTTCGATCGTATCACCTTTCCTCTTCAGGAAGGCATACCCGCGTTCGACGCGGTCGATCATTCCCAGTATGGCCTCCAGCGACTCTTTCTGCCGGAAGATACCCGTAATAGGCGCACCTCTTACGTCATCCGGGTTATATATCTTTACTTGGTGCCAGCGTGCAATATGTTGTACTACGGTATTCAGGTCTGCATTCTCAAAGTGAAAATAAGGGTCCTTGCTCGCCCAGGATAAGATATTCGACGAATCGGGAATGGTACGAATTTCCAACTTTCCATTTCTGACTACTGCCTGCTGTGCCGGCCTTAATAATTTACTCTCTCCACTGTGTGTCACCCTCACCGCACCACTGAACAGCGAGACCGCGCCAGCCGCCTCATCTTCATAACCCGATACGTTGAACCTGGTTCCCAGTACTTCCACCCTCGTCTTCCTCGTCGTCACCGTAAAAGGCTGATGACTGTTCTTTGCCGTCTCGAAGAAGGCCTCTCCCTCCAGCGCCAGCTCACGTTGTCCCTCATGAAAAGAGGTAGAAAGGCTGGACGCATAAGACAACAGGGCCTTGCTGCCATCCGGGAACACCACATGAAAGGGAGCGGTATGCCCCGTTGTGATTCGGCTGTTGATGGCCGTTTCCTCCCCCCCCGCCTTCAATTGATACTCGAGTCGGTCGCTATCGGTCTTGGTGAGGATAAAGTTGCTGGTCTCTGCAACTTTTCCGTTAGGGATATGGTCCAGGGGAACAATGGTTCCGTCGGCCAGCGTCAATAATACCTGGTGACTACTTCCTGGCCCCAAGGCCCTGGCTACTATCGGCAAGGGCAGTTCACTTCCCTTCTGCTGCCCGGTAGAATAATGTTGGTAGGCTCGCCATCCGAATACGAGCACCAATCCTGCCGCGGCATAAGGCGCCCACTGTCTGAGCCTTCGCAGATGTCCCCGACTGCGCCTCGGCTCGTTCTGAATATCCAGGGCGATCCGGTCGCGTATAAAATCCCACATTCGGTCGGTAGGCACGTCTTCCAGTCGCCGCAGGTTCTCCCGGAGCCAGTCGAGGTCCCTGAATTTCTCCGGCAGTTCCCCGTGTTCCTGTGACCGGGCCTGCCAGTCCCTGAGTTCGGCCATCTCCTGTCTGCTCAGGCGACGGCCGCGAGCATATTTAATAATTAGCTCTTCAATCTGGATTGGATGCTTAGGCATAAGATCAGGGTTTGTGGGCGAACACAGGATAAGAGTTGTCCGTCCTCTGTTAGTTATAATAGAAAAACCAGTATTTATTCTACCCTGTTTGTAGAAAATTTTCGAACTTCTTTTTTGAAATTATTGCCAGATCGTCATCAGGAGAATGAGAACCAGGTGATTGCGGGGGAAGACGGTGGTGAAATATTCGTAGGCCCTGGACAGGTGCTTGTAGACATTCTTTTCGCTCGTGCCCAATTTCTTCGCGATCGAGCGTACGTCCATACGTTCGCTAAAGCTGAGGAGGAACACTTCTTTCTGTTTGGGCGGCAGGTTCTCGATATGTTGAAAGATCAGGGAAAGTATTTTGTCCTTGGCGATCTCAGCCTCGTCAAACTGTGTAGCCCATTCGTACTGATAAATGGCCCAGGCTTCCTCGAGCTCGACCTGCTTCTTCAGGTTAACGAGGTGAGCGATCGCCATTCGGCGGGATACGAGGTAGAGGAAGTTGACGAGATGATTGGCGTCCTTCATCTTGTCACGGTCATTCCAGAGGAGGATAAAGACATCGTCGATGATCTCCTCGGAGACGGGTCCGCTATGGATCAGGTTAAAGACATAGACATACAATGACCGGTGATAAAGGTCGTAGAAGTATTTGAATGCGCGCCCGTTGCCTTTCCTGAACAGATCGAACTGTTCAATCATTTCAGCGGGTATGCGGCGACGATTTTTGTGCGGCATGATGTTCAGTGGTTAATTCTTTTCACATACCGTTCTGTGGTGGAAAACTTTCACCACTATTATTAACTACGATTCATGAAAAAGTTTCTGTCAGCGGTGGTCGCGCTTTCTCTTTCTTTTTGTATTCATGCGCAAATTCCCGTCCGCCATGTCATCCTGATTACCATCGATGGCATGCGCCCCGAATTCTACGAAGATCCGTCCTGGCCGGCCCCCAATCTTCAGCATATGATGAAGGAGGGGGCCTATGCTGTACACGTCCGTCCGGTCTTCCCAACTGTGACCCTGCCCAATCATACGGCCATGGTCACAGGCGCTCTTCCGGCCCGCAGTGGGATTTATCTGAATAGTCCATTTACTCCGCTGAGTACGACGCCCTCGTGGAACTTTAACGCCAATCTCATCAAATTACCCACTTTGTTCGACGCTGTCCACGCAACTGGCAGAGTTACAGCGGCTATCGACTGGCCCGTTACCGTTGGTTCCACGGCCATCGACTACAATTTCCCCGACTACTGGGGCTTTGACGAGAAGACCGACAATATCGCGCTTATCCGCAGTGCTATCCGCCCCAGTGGCCTCTGGGATGAGCTGGAAGCCAATGTTTTGGGGAAGGTGGTCAGCGAAGAGATCAACAGTGACGACTTCCTCCGCACGGACGAGAACGCCGGCCGCATCGCCGCCTACCTGATCATGAAATACAAGCCCACCTTTACCGCCTTCCATATTACGGAGACCGATCACGCCCAGCATGATAAGGGCCGCGAAGGCTTTGAAGTAAGGACTGCTGTGGCGGCGGCCGACCATGCCGTGGGGTCTGTGCTCGAAGCCGTTCGCCGGGCCGGTATCCAGGACAGTACCGCCATACTGATTTGTGGCGACCACGGCTTCTCCGATATCCATGCGGCCCTGGAGCCCAATGTCTGGCTGGCCCAGGCCGGTCTGTTTCAAAAGGGTGCACACTGGCGTGCCCGGTTCCAGTCGTCAAGCGGCTCTGCTCTCTTCTATCTCGAGAACAAAAAAGACGTAAAGGCGGTGGCAGAGGCATTGAAAGTCCTGCAAAACGTACCGGAGAAGTACCGGCGTCTGTTCCGTATCCTCGAACGCCCCGAGCTCGACCGGCTGGGTACAGACTCTGCCGCCGCCCTGGCCCTCGCACCGGCCCTGGGAATTGCCGTCGGCAATGCAAGCGAAGGAGAAGTGCTACGGCCTGCGCATGGCGGCACACATGGCTTTATCAACGACGAACCGCAGATGTTCACCGGCTTCATCGCCTATGGAGCGGGGATTTATAAAGGCGCCGTCATTCCCGAGATGGGAACCCAGGACGTCGCGCCGCTGGTGGCCAGGCTATTGGGGTTGGAATTCTCTTGTCCCGACGGCATCCTGTATCCAGGCTTAATAAAAAAGTAACCCAAATACAAAAGATCCCGCTATTACTTTCGCGGGATTTTTTATACCTTGTAGTCACCAACCTCTTATCCTTTTTTCCTTATTCTTTTTTGATTTTTAGTCCGAGAATCCTGCACCATCTCCTATGAGACCGTGGAGGCATTTTGCGTTTATACGAGGCCGTTTATTTTGTGATGACATATTATCAGATTAAAGACAAGCTCGTACAATTTTAGAAAGTTTGTAGTTTTTTCGATTATAAAATATTAGTTTTATTCTGAAGAATTTCAACGAAACGAAAAAGATGTTGCGTATAATCACGGAAATTAGATTTATTTGCAGCTCGAAGGGCTGAATGCCCATCCTGCATGAAAAATTCCGTATAAACGCCATCGATTGCTCGTCACCAAACTCGCCTATACCAGAAGGCCTTTAAACTTTTATCCTCATTAGAAATGTTGTTCTTGTTACTATGTAACAAAATGTAAATCCGTATACATCACTTTAGAGTTTAAGGCATGCAGGTACGTACAAAAACTGATAACCCGGTCTACGATAATGAAGAGGCCATAATGGTCTCCTTCCGCGAAGGAGACAAGGAGGCATTCCGCTGGGTCTACGACAGGATGGCCCGGCCGCTAACCTTCTTCGTGGAGAATATCATCCACTCGCTGGTCGATTCGGAAGACATCGTAGCCAATGCCTTCTACAAGCTCTTTCATGCCCGCGCCGGCATGAAGTCCTTCGAACACGTCAAGCGTTGGCTCTACGTTATCGTACGCAACGAAGCCATCGACCACCTGCGCCTCAAGAACAAACAACGCGAAAGCAAACACGACCTCGCCTACCTTGAGACAGGCATCGAAGAACAATTGGAGACCGAACGCGTCAAGGCCGTCCTCTTCCAGAGCATCCTCCAGGAGATCGAGAAGCTGCCCCGCCAGCGGAAGAAAATCCTGCGCCTCTACTTCTTCGAGCAGAAGACGACTCACGAGATCGCAGAAATGATGCAGCTCAACAGTCAAACCGTCCTTAACCATAAGGCCAAGGCCTTGGAAACCTTAAGAAAGAGTGGCCTCAAATTGAAATGGCTCCTTGCTGGTGCGCCCGGCTTCCTGCTGGCCACCGCCTTTCACCTATTGAAATAATTGGAATAACTTATTTAACGAATTCTTAATCCGAGTGGAATGGTTAAAACTTCAACTACTTCGTGAGCGGAAAAGGAGAAGTGTCAATTATTTATGGAGCATTCTTTTGATATAGACATTATTGTAACCAAGTACGTGCGGGAAGAAGAACTCTCTCCCGAAGAGAACGCATTTTTACAGCAGTGGCTACAGGCCGACCCGGGCCGCGAAGCCATGATCAATGATATAAAAAATCAGACCGACTGGATGAAGGATAACCTCCAACAGATGCAACAGACCCCGCATTCCCGTATCTGGGATAAATTATCGTCGCGTCTGGAAGAGGAAGGGTACTGGAAGCCCGAAGGCTCCGCCAATATAGCACCCGTCGTGCCAATTGCTACCGGCCGTCACTGGTGGCGCAAGCTCGCTGCAGCCGTCGCCGTCGCTGCTATTGCAGGTGGCGGTTACTGGGCGGCGAGACGCACTTCTCACGTAGAATCTGCCCCGACAGTTCAACCCCAGGTCGCCAGGACCACCGACGCACAACCAGGCGGCAACCGCGCCACCCTAACCCTCTCCAACGGCCAGCAGATCAACCTGGACAATTCTAATAACGGCGTTGTTGCCAGCCAGGGGAATATGAATGTCACTAAACTCTCCGATGGCCAGCTCGCCTACAATAAGGCATCAGAAGAAAAGACGGCTGCCATGCTATACAACACGCTGAGCACGCCCCGCGCCGGCCAGTTCTCGCTCACCCTGCCCGACGGCAGCAAAGTATGGCTGAACAATGCCTCCTCTATACGCTACCCCGTTTCATTCACTGGTGGCACTCGCGAAGTCGAGCTCACCGGTGAAGCCTATTTCGAAATCGCAAAAGACGCGTCCCACCCCTTCCGGGTGGCCGTCCACAAGGGCGACAAATCCAGCACCATCGAAGTCCTCGGTACTTCCTTCAACGTCATGGCTTATGACGATGAGGGCGCCGAGCGCACGACCCTGGTCGAAGGCAGCGTCCGTTTCGTCCACGGTGACGCCAGCACCCTCCTCAAACCCGAAGAACAGTCAGTCCTCGACGAAAAAGGCAGCCTCAAAACCCTTAACCACGTCAACGTCGCCGAAATCACCGCCTGGAAGAACGGCTATTTTCATTTTGACCACGCCTCTCTTGAATCCACGATGCGCCAGCTCGCACGCTGGTACGACGTAGACGTCCAGTACGAGGGGAAATTTGAAGATCAACAATTCAACGGCAATGGCAAAATCCAGCGCAACCTGCCACTTTCCACAATATTGAAAGGCCTTGAATCCGATCACGTTCATTTTCAATTGGAAGGCAGAAAATTAATGGTAAAGCCTTAGAATCCGGAAAGATTCGAGGTACTGCAGTGTATTAACAGTAAGTTAATACACACGCATGAAAAATTTATTTGCTCTTCTCGTATTCGTTCTTCCGTTTATAGCAACAGCCCAGGACACTCCGTCTACAGGCATCCGTTTCGAAAACCTCCCCAATTGGACAGCAGTAAAAGAAAAGGCCAAAAAGGAAAATAAATACATTTTCGTCGATTGTTTCGCTACCTGGTGCGGGCCTTGTAAGGCAATGGATAAAAATGTATATCCTGTCGACAGTGTCGGCAACTTCTACACCGGCCATTTTATTTCCATAAGAGTTCAGATGGACTCCGGCAAACAGGATAATGAGCAAGTCCAGGCATGGTATGCGGATGCTCACTTCCTGACACGCGAATATAAAATTGACGCCTATCCTGCCTTCCTTTATTTCAATCCGGATGGGCAACTGGTCCACAAGGCCCTCGGCTACCAGACACCAGGGAATTTTATTACTATTGCCCGCAATGCCCTCGACCCCCAAAAGCAATACTATTCCCTGAAGGAGGCTTTTCCCAAAGGGCAGGTAAGCTACACAGAAATGGCAAACCTCGCCAACACCGCCAGAATACTGAGTGATCAGGAATTTGCCAATTCAGTTGCCAGAACTTATATCAACGATTATCTGTTAAAATTACCCGAAGACGAACTTTATAGTATGCCAAACATTCGCTTCATGCTCAATTTTACAAGTTCATCCAGCGATCGGGCATTCAATATATTCTACAAGCATGCCAATCAGGTTGACTCAGTTGCGAAAGACAAAAATTTCTCGCGGCGTTTTGTTGATTTTATAATAGAAAAAGAAGAGATCAATCCACGACTCTATAAAGACGGAAAACAAGTGACAGAAAACCCAGACTGGGCCGCTATTCAGCATACCATACAGAAGAAATACAATGCCGCCTATGCCGACCGGATCGTACTCTGGTCAAAGATCAAATGGCTGGAAGGCAAGAGAGACTGGCCGACTTACTGTAAGAACGTAATCATAAAGGTTGAAAAATACGGCCCTTATCTTAAGATTTTCCCTGATGGCAATTATCCGATCAATTATCTTTGGAATGCCTCAGCCTGGGAACTTTTCATACACTGTTCAGATACCGCAGATCTTAAAAAGGCCCTCGAATGGTCCGCAAAATCTCTGGATGACCCCAAGCCCGATCCAGATAACATCGACACTTACGCAAATATTCTATACAAATTGGGCAGAGGCGCCGAAGCCCTACCATACGAAGAAAAGGCTATTGCAATGGACCCAAATGATAAGGAAAAAGTAACCAACTTAGCCAAAATGAAAAAAGGCGAGCCCACCTGGCCAACAAAATAAGACTTCGATCAAATTTAACTACCGCTCCCTCGCCGGTCACTGGACCGGTTTTTTTTATCTCCCCCGAACGAAAAAAACTTTTAAAAATCCCTAGACAAATTCACCGAATCCCGTCCTTATATATATAGAAACCCCCAAGCTCAAAAACCCGTACTCCTCAATTTTTAATCAACTCAAAAATCATCTCAATATGATTTCATTCCAAGGCACGGGTCCATCAAATCTCCCACGGAAACTTTTCTTTAAACCTCCCAAATCTCCACTCCAAAAACTATCTGGACATAAATACTTGCAGGCTACCTATTGCAGAAGAGCATAGCCACATCTAAACCCTTATTAACGATTCTCCGCCAACCATTTTTACGTCCCTTACAGTTAGGTATACCTCACAAACAAGTAATTATGTCTAAACCCATTTGGTACTCAGAAATAAAAGCGTCTAACGAAATATTTCAAACGTTTTTTGATGAACAAGTAGGAAGATTTAAAAGTTATGGAATACCCGCCGCCGAAGATGCAGTCGGTGAGGCTATAACCAGCCTGGAAGAAAAAGAAAAGAACACAGGTCAGCCAATGCTATACGACGAAGCATGCGCCTGGCTCTATACCACCACAAAGCATATCCTCAACCGCGAATACCGGCTCCACAAGAACATCACCGGCATCCCTCTTCTGATAGATAATATCCCCGATGACGAATCAGAAACCATCTGCAGAACAGATCCCGTGATCGATAATACAGTCCTCACCCTCATGGAAATCCTTATCGCCGAATCACCCCTTCAGAGAAAGGCAGTCCTAAGAGCCAGACTGGCGGGAAAGACATACCTGGAGATTGCTGAGAACATGGGAATTACAACGTCAACTGTCAGAAACCATATATATCACTTCAAAATCGAATTCAGATCCTATTTGATCCAACAAAGCATATCTTCTAATTTAAAACAAACTCCCATGTATGATGACAAAAAAGGCCGAACTGAGAGCATCCTCCCTCATCGCCAAATTCTGGTTAGGTCATTTAACAGAAAACGAAAAAATAGAACTTGAAAAATGGGTACAACAATCTCTCGAAAACCAAAAAACCTTTAGCCAGGCCACCGATATCAACCAGCTGTTAGGCAAGGCCGACGAATTACTCGCCGTAATTCACAAAAGAAAAAAGCTGTCAAAACCAGCAAAACAACAGCAGGAAGGACACCTTGCAAAATAGAAAGGCTCCTCTTTCTATTATCTCCCATAAATAAGGGATGTAGAATCCAAATACATCCCTTATTATTTCTGGGACTTGTTTATAACATACCGTGAAAACACGGTACAATCCGGGTGAAATTACCCTCCCTTTAGTTTGACAGGTTTTCTAATTTTATCCAGTATCATCTTCTATCCTATCCCTCTCCAATGCCTGAAGAAGTAGCACTCAGCCCCAAAAAGCTAAGGGGATTTTATTGTCTTAAACCCCCAAAAATTTAGTTATGACCGACGATTCAAAAGGTAAAACTGTGTCCGACCTTATCTACCTGCTGTTCTTTAAAAGCAGAGCCCATAGAGTAACGCTCATCACACTGGTCCTGCTCACACTGGGAGCCCTCCTCTTCCTGCGATTCAAGAACATCCCGGACACCCCCACATCCACCAACGGCACCGTCCAGTCGCCGACCCCAGGGTCTGTATCGCCCTCCAACCCCTCTACCCCAAAGCCCCCATCAAGTATTACCCTCAGCGGACTCGTCAAAGACGACGTCACCAATACTCCCATCCCCAACCTGGCCGTCTACATCAAAGGAAACACCTGTTTCACGGACAGCCTTGGCCGCTATACCCTGCCACTCGACCCGGCCTGTAAACCCGGCGACGCTCTGACCCTCTACACCAACAACACCGAATACGGCGCCCACGAATCTCCCTGCATCCTCCCCGCCGACTACCACCTCGACATCGCCATCCCCAAAGACGCGTCCTCCCGGTTTGTCATCGGCATCATAAAAGACGCCAGAACAAATGAGCCAATCCCCGATATCGAAGTACTCGCAGAAGTCGAAGACGTCAATATCCACGTCGACCCGGTTACAACTGACAGCTTTGGAAAATTTAAAATACCCATCAGCAAACTACAGCTGCGCAACGAACACGACGTCCGCCTCCTACTAAAAGACCACAACCACCGCTATAAGACTCCCGCCGAGCCTGCCCTGCAGAATATCAATTCCTTCCTGATCCTCGCCCTCGAAAAACAATCCCATCCGCCCATCACCCTACAAGTCAACAGCTTCACACCCACAAAGATCTTCATCAAAGCCGGATCAGTGACCGAGATCGAGGCCCAGGGAAATATCAACCTCGGCCCCTTCGTCGGCACAACCGACCCCGACGGAAAGGGCAGCGGCGTGTTCAACCTCTCCCTGAGAAAATATTGTATAGCCAGCCATATCAACCACGGCGCCCTGATGTACCGTCTTACCGGCGACGCAGACTGGCAGGTCGCTGGCCGGAAAGCTCATTTTATTTCATCCAGAGACGGTTTTCTCGAATTTCAGATCAACGACAACAAACAGGCCGACAACGAAGGCGCCTTCGACGTAACCGTCAGTACCGCCGACTGACCGAAGCCAATAAAAAAAGCCAAACACATGCCCCTAACTTTAATCGCCAACTCCGGGATCCAGCTGCACAAGTTCGACATAACGATCGACCCCAACCAGCACGTCCTCAATACCATGGGCTTCTATGAATTCATAGACCAGCTCAACGACTCCATATCACTCCAATACGCCTACTACCTCCCCAACGAAGGCGTTTGGATCCCCAAAAAAATACTACGGATACACGAATACCTCGATGACGACGACCGGCTCAGCGACAATATCAACTACCAGCAGATAAAAGGCTTCCGGCTGAAAGAGGACAAGGACTACTACACCATCGGCGACATATTCTCCTGCCTCGAACAACTGGCTTCCCAGGGCGGAGACAATAAATGGCTGCCCGTCCCCTACTTCAAAAAGGTCGGAAGTATCCGCAACGTCTTCGGCCCGATCGCCTGGGCAAGAATGATGATCCGCCCAATCCCGACCCTGCCCAACTCACCAAAAGGAAGCCGCAGCTACCGGATCATTCTCTCCTTCGACACCAAAACGGCCACCACTCAGGACCAGGTCTACTACGCCCCAACCGAACAGGACACAAAGGACGACGACAACACATTTACACTTTGCAGCAACGAAAACCTGACCCTCAGCTTCTGCGACGGCGGCTACAACTGCGAATGGGTCGACCGCTACCTGAAAGGGCTAAACCCCGGCCAACGCCCCCCCGAGACCTTCCCCCGCCTTCGCTACCTCGCCACTTACCTCTACCTGATCAAATACCTCGAAGCGACCCACCTCTTCCCCGAAGTCCGCCTCTACTCGGATAACCAAATGCCCATCGACGTCGACCTCGTACTGGACATCGGCAACGCCAATACCTGCGGACTGCTCTTCGAAAGCCCCAGCCAGAACCAGCCCTTCCGCTTCACAAGTGTCAAACAGCTGAAGCTCCAGGACCTCTCCGAACCCGACAAGGAATACGACAATCCCTTCTCCATGCGCCTTGCCTTTACCGAAACCCGGTTCGGGGACATCAACATACCCGCTCACAAGAATTTCCGCTGGCCAAGCCTGCTCAGACTGGGGCCCGAGGCGGCAAGGCTGATCAATAGCCAGAACCTGGACAGGGAAAAGGAAATGGAGACCGCCACTCACCATTCCAGCCCCAAACGCTATCTGTGGGACAATAACAAGACCGACATCCCCTGGGAATTCATCAACTTCAGGGGGCGTAATATCCGCGACGCTATCTACTACGAAGGCATATCCGAACAGTTCAAAGAGAACGGCGACTACGCCTATGACGGCCAGGCCTCGAGCCTGCCCTACTATTCCCGGCAGTCGCTGATGACATTTGTCTATGTCGAGATCCTTCTGCACGCCATCGCCCAGGTCAACAGCCACGAATTCCGATCAATGCACGGACACCTCCAGCGTCCCAGAAAGATCAAACGCCTGACCATTACCTGCCCAACCTCCATCATACAAAAAGAACAGGTCACCCTACGGGAAGCCGCGGTCATCGCAGTCAGGACCCTCAACCGCTTCTTCTCCGCCAGCTATATGGGTAAATTCGACGCTGACGCAGAGACACAGACCGACCTGGAGATCATCCCGCGCCCAAAAGACCTCGCAAAGAACCTCACCCAGCTGGATGCCCGACAGGACTGGATTTACGATGAGGCCACCTGCAGCCAGCTCGTATTCCTCTACGCAGAGGTCTCCAAACGCTATCTCAACAACGCCGGCCTCTTCTTCGACCTGTACGGCAAAAAAAGAGACGATGCGACCAACACCGATAAGAAAGCACTGACCATCGGCTCCATCGATATCGGCGGAGGAACTACCGACCTGATGATCTGCGCCTACCAGCGCGACGAACAGCCAAACCTGGCCGTACTGACACCCCAGCCCCTCTACTGGGAAAGCTTTAACCTTGCAGGCGACGACCTCTTAAAAAATATCGTCCAGCAGATTGTCCTGGAAGGCGGCATCGCTAGCAAACAGGAAGAAGGCTGCTCCGGCGTTATCGCCAACAGCGCCCGACAAAAAGGTGTCCCAGACGTACCCGACAAAATGCTGCGTTTCTTTGGCCAGGACAGCAACAAGCAGGGATACATGGCAACCATCTACCGAAAGAACTTCATAGTCCAGGTAGCCATCCCGATAGCCGAACGGTTCCTCGCCCATACCATCGCCGGCCTCCCCGACACCGAAGTGGGCTACGAAGACCTCTTCCCGGTAAACAAACCCAACAAAGACCTGCTGGCCTATTTCAATAGCGTCTTCAGACCCCTGCGTCTTGAAGACATCCGATGGAAGCTATGCGCCGCCAAAGTCTCCTCCATCGTCGAGACCTCATTTGACCCGATTATCAAACAGCTTTCGGCAATCCTGTCCGCCTTCGGCTGTGACTTCGTGCTGCTGGCAGGCAAGCCAACCTCTCTTCCAAAAATAAGGGAGATGTTCATCCGGTATTATTCTACATCCCCCGACAGGATCATTTCGCTCAACCAGTACCGCGTTGGCCGGTGGTATCCCTTCGCCGACGACAAGGGCTACCTCGAAGACCCCAAGACTATCGTGGCCGTCGGCGCGCTCATTGCGCTGATGGGTGACAAACTCGACAAACTGGAAGGCTTCAAGCTAAAGACCCGCCTGCTCAGACAACAGCTGATATCGACTTCCGACTTCATCGGCCTGATCAACCAGCATACACAGTATATCGACGAGATCTACCTCAACCCCGACTCGGGTACCTATGAAGTAGAAGTCTTTACTCTGCCCATCAAATTAGGGTATAAACAGCTGGCCAACACCAGCTATCGGGGCAAACCCATCTACAAACTGGAATTCAACGAAAAAGAGATCCAGCGCCGGCTACAGGAGAACGACCCCCTGCTGCACAACGAACAGGCAATAAGAAGGGAAGTCGAACAATTCAAGAACAACCTGAAGAACAACATGCCCTTCAACGTCAGGATCCAGCGGAATATCCGCGAAAGCAAAGAACAGGTATCCATAGAAAGGGTGACCGATGCCAGCAGGAACGAACGTTCAAGACACCTCCTGTCACTAAGCCTTATGACCCTGCCCGACGAGTATGGCTATTGGCTCGACACCGGCGAATTCGTCTTGAACATAAAATAATAAAAGGCCATGAAAAATATCCCCACAGAGAAACTCCAGACACTGGATACCAATACAGGCGAATTGATCAGGGAGATCAACGAAGGCATTCGCTGGGTGGATGCCTATCTGAGAGATGAAGAGCCCGCAAGGATCAACTATCACTTGAAACACTACCGCCGCCAGCTGAAAAATATCCGATCGGTCTTGACAAAAAAGACCGTCATTTCCCTATTCGGCAAAAGTCAGGTGGGCAAGTCCTATCTGGTCGACGGACTGCTCTCCACGCCGGAAGAAAAGGTCCTGTCGATCCCGGACTTCTCGAAGAAGGACGCGGAACACCGTTTCATCGGCGAACTAAACCCGCCCGGAGGCAAGGAATCCACCGGCGTAGTCTCCCGGTTCTCAATCGACAGGACAGCCTTCTCGGACACCATGCCGATCGAGATCAGGCTGCTTTCACCCAAAGACATTATACTCATCCTCTGCGACGCCTGGTATTCGGATATCAAATACTATAAAAAAATTCCTTCCACTGCAGAAATTGTGGAATGGATGCCCACACTCGAAAGCCTGGTTTCCTCCACCACCCAGGGCTTCCTGATAGAGGACGACGTGTATGATATCATGGAATATCTCAGCGACCACCTCGACGACAAACCCGCCGTCATCAACCTGCGGGACGCAAAGTTCTGGGACAGGATGGCAGGCTGTATCGCCAATATCCCACCCGAAAAATGGCCGGCAGCCTTCGAACTGCTCTGGGGCAGGAACCAGCGCTTCTCACAGCTGTTCACCCGGCTGATCAACGAGCTGAGACTACTGGATTTCTCCGGCATAGTACATACCCATTTCGACGCCCTGCTAGTCACGACGGGCAGCATTCTGGACGTGGAGAGGCTGTTTGAATTGAATGCCCCCCGCTTCCCGGCCGTCGAGGTGCAGCTGACCAGCGGAAGGACCTGCAATATTGCAAGGAGCAGCCTCGCCGCTCTCACCTATGAAGTGACGATCCCCATAAAGGAAAAGCTCGCCGAAGAAAAACCATTCTTGAAAGACGTCGACATCCTCGACTTCCCAGGCGCCAGGGCGCGCGAGATGTCCCGCGAGGAAGACCTGGAAGCGCTGGAAGACAAAGATTTCTTCAATTTCTATCGTCGTGGGAAAGTGGCCTATTTGTTCAACCGCTACACCAAGAACTACGAGATCAGCAGCCTTCTATTCTGTATCGACGCCGAACAGCTGGAAGTGAAAAACCTGCCTACCTTGCTCTATAAATGGATAAAGTCATATATCGGAGCCGACGCAACAGAGAGAACAAAGACACTCGCAGTCTCGCCTCAGGTGGGAGACCATCCCGCTACCCCCCTGTTCATCGTCTTCACAAAGGCCAACCTGATGCTGCAGTACAAGCCAATCGACGAGAAAGGCAATTTTGACTACAAATGGGAAACCCGGCTGATCAGCATCTTTTCCAATGAATACTGCAAGTCCTATGACTGGCATACCAACTGGGTCCAGACAGGAAGCAGACAGGAAAAATTTAAGAACATCTTCTTACTCCGGTCGTTCAATTACGCCGAGGAGATATACGAGGGCTTTCAGGTAGAAAAGAAAGAGACCGGCATCAGCGAATCCCGCAAAGACTATATGCGGCAACTCCACGATTCCTTTGTCAGCTATAGCCCCAACAAAGAACACTACCACGATACGGAAAAGAGCTGGTCCGAATTTACCGAGCTCAACAAGGACGGCAGCGAATACATCATCAGCAATCTTATCCCCATCGCCAACAACGGCCTGAGAACGAGCAGGTACCTCATGTTGCTCAATCAATTCAAGTCAGAAGTGCTCACAACCCTGGGCAGACACCACAAGAGCGACGCAGCTGACGGCAGGATCAGGCAGGCAGCCAGAGAGAGCGCCGAGATCCACGCGAGAATGAATATTATTTTCGGGGAGGATGCCTATCATTTCGGCAGTTTCATCGAGCGCTTTACCCTGTCCGAAACCGACGTCTTTGATTTTTACCACGAACGACTAAAAAGCATCACCCTCGTGGAGGCCGCTTCGACAAAGAAATACCAGCTGATCCGCGAGAGCAGCCCCCGCATCAGCAACCTGCTTTCGCACGAAGAAAATCTTGAGATACTAAGGCAGGACTACAAGCGGGATAGCATCGAAGAAACAAAGGAATTCTTCAAAGACGTCGACCTGGACGACCTTTTCTACGGCAAGTTCACCCGCCTGAAGAACAACTCAGAAATACTGGCAGAGGGAGCCCGGGATTACTGGATCGAAACCCGGCTAAATCTCAACAACTTCCAGTCCTTTATCGACCTGGGCTTCGACAAACACCTGCTGCAGCGACTCCTGGATAATTTTAAGATCGGCTTTGAAAGACTGCACCTGACAAAGACCATCGCAGAGAATATACGCCTGTACGTGGACAGCATCAAACATATCGACGAAGGCGAAGAAATGATCGCCCACATCACGTCCGGTATCGTCAACGAATACGTCAACTCTGTGGGCTGGAACTTCTTTTCAAAAGCCGAAAAGCAAAAGATCAGGGAGACAAATATCGTCAATAACCTGAACCTGGCCGTCCCGGAAGAAGACGGCGAACCCTTTAGATCGCTTGCACGCGCCTCATCCAACGGCAATGGCCACCTGACAGTCGAAAAGCTGATCGGCTTCATGGATAACCTCAACGAAAATCTGAATCGTATTCCCATCGACATCGAGACCATCCGGAATGTCCCGATGATCAAGAACTATCGCCGGTGGCGCGAGCTGATGAAGATATCCTTTATTGCCAATTGTAATATCCCTAGTTATAACGTCGCCGCCAACCAGCTGCTGGGGGAGATCCTCCAAAAAATTGAAAAGGTCGGGCTCGCCCTCGAATAAACTTGTGCACCCGTGAGCAATTCCATCATATACAAGACCCGGCTCGATCAGCTGAAACCCGCCTCCTGGCGGGGACAGGTAGTGTATAAGCAACACGCCAAGCTCAGGAACCATATCGGACAACGCTTCGGCCCCGAGATGGCAGGCATGTTTGCAGAACCGCATATCACCGAACAGGACTGGGCCGGCTACTCCGACGCCAGCTGGAGCTCGGATATTTTCGAGGGCCGGCCCATCCCCCTGAACCAGCTGCCGCCCGAACGCCAACAGGCCATCCGTCAGCAGCTGGGCCGCAAACTAGGTATCCTTCAGGACTATTCCCAACAGTTGCTGGAATCCGAAAACCCCGAAGACATGGCCTGGGGTCAGCTGATCAATAAAGCGCTGCAGTTGCCAGGCGACGAACATATCCTGGTAGAAGGCGATAAAGTAGCGCTTGTCTGCTGGGGAATGGAGCGCCAGAAACAGGACAGTCTCGGGAGTTTTGACCTGAGGAAACAGTTCCCCCGCGTGCCCGGCGCCGCGAGTGAGCCACAGCCGACAGAACCAGCCGCTGCAGAGCCAGCCGCTGCACAACTACCTGCCCCAGAACCCGCAGCGCCGACGCCACCCGAACCGGCAACTCCACCCGTGCCACCAACACAACCCCTGGAGTCAACACCACCCGACCCGTCAGAACCATCCAAACCCAGTGATCCGCCACAACCACCACCCCCATCCGCGGTCACGCCACAATCCGTGCCTCCCGCCACACCACCACCCGTACCACCTGCTCCGCCGGTCACATCAACTTCGCAAACACCCCCTCCAGGGCCGCCCCCTACCCCACCCATACCACAAAGACCATGGTGGCGTAGATGGTGGTGGCTCCTGCTTTTAATACTCCTCTTGTTGGTGTTATTCCTCTTCTTCAGGACCTGTCACCCCTTTTCCACGGCCCTGCTCCCAGCCCAACCCGGCCGGCTGATCCCCATCGACACCACAAAGATCATCAGCGACCCGGACAGCGTCAAGTTTATCGTCTCAGACCGCATCAACGTGGCCCTCACAGGAGCCAACAGGGACATTCCCGCCTTCGCGCAAAAATTCAAGGAGCTCTATCCCGGCAACAACTACCAGATCATCTATTTCGACACGCTCACCGCGCGGCTGCAGATTCAGCTGCCAGCGAACGAACGGGAAAGAATTAAAGCCGAACTGCCTGGCCGGATGCCCGGATTCGAACTGCTGATCTGGGACGAAGACATTTTCGACCACAGCAACATCCCAACCGACCCTGGCTTCAGGGTGCCAGAAGAATTCTGGTATCATCAAAAGATAAAGGCTATCAGTGCATGGGATCTCACCCGCGGCAACCCCGACCTCGTCGTTGCCATCCTCGACGACGGCTTTGACCTGGATCACGAGGAATTTAAGGGCAAGATATTCAAGCCATGGAACGTGGCGGACCACTCCGCGCAGGTAAATACAGGGCAGAAGGCCTTTCACGGTACCCACGTAGCCGGCCTCGCACTCGCGCTCGCAGACAACGGCGCGGGTGTGGCAGGGATCGCGCCTGCATGTAAATTCATGCCCGTCCAGGTTGGCGACCAGGACGACCTGATGAGTACTACCGCCATTATTGACGGAGTGTTGTATGCGATGGGACACGGGGCCCAGGTCATCAATATGTCCCTCGGAAAAAAGATCCCCGCGAGAGTCAAACAGCTCCCCGCCGGACAGCAACGCCAGCTAATCAATTCCCTCTTCAAAGACGAAGAAAAGTTCTGGACAGAGCTCTTTCAAAAAGCCTACAAGCAGAATATCGTCACCGTACTCGCCGCCGGCAACCAGGACCTGATGATCGGCATCGACCCCATGGAGCGCAATCCCTATACGATTAAGGTCAGTGCGGTCAACCCCAACGACCAAAAGGCCGATTTCAGCAACTACGGCGACCTGTCTACCATCAGCGCCCCGGGGGTATCGATCTACAGCAGCCTGCCCGGCAACAAATTCGGTTTCCTCGACGGCACCAGCATGGCTGCACCGATCGTCACCGGTGGCATTGCGCTAATTAAAAGCGTCAACCCCGGAATCACCTTTGACCAGGTTGTAAATCTGCTACAATCTACCGGCCTTCCCGTGAACTCTCCCGGCAAGCCCATCGGCAAGATCATCCAGCTCGACAGGGCCCTCGGCATGGCAGGAAAACCGGGGAACAATCCGCCCACGGCCGGCTGCGGAGACGTACAGCGCCGTATCGACAGTCTCAACCAGGAAATTGCCCGGCTCCAGGGCTCCTGCCCACTCGACACACTACACATTCCGCCGCACGCCAAGAACCTGGACTTTGCCATTGGCCGATGGAAAAGTACGTCCTATATCTACAATATAAAGAACGGCGACCCCGTCACCCTCTATTTTGATTTTTATAAGAACAGCACGGGCAGGCTGACCCTTGTGCAACCCGATAACTCGACCTGTACGGCCGACCTCGCTCTATCCCTAAGATCGCAACAGATCTATATCGACCAGCAGGGCCCCTCGGTCTGCACCGCTGCGCCGTACAAATATCCGCCCTATACCTTCACCTGCCACGCCGACTCTACCGGACGCGCCCAGTGCGAGGCCCGCAATAAGGAAGACCCAAACAACCATTTTCTTTTTAACCTGATAGAAGTCAACTCCAATCAATAACTCAATTCCTTATTTTATGCCAGAAGATTATAAAACAGGCCCCGTACCATCTCTTTTTTTCATTCTCGGATTGATAGTCAATACCGCATTGATCATTTTAGGACTCCTGTATGCCCTGCACGGCAATCCGTTCCTGAGCGTCTTTCTCGCTGCTGCCTTATTGATCATACAATGGCTGTTGGTCCGACGACTCGTCTACTTCAAGACAAAAAAGGTAAAAATGCAGCGACAACAGAATCAGACCGATCGCTTGCCCGAGATCCTCCTAAACACTCTTTTTCTTCTGACCGTCATCGTTTCCTTTCCAGTCATCTTTCACTTTATAGATGTGGATTTCTATCGCAAGGATTCCATAAAAAAGACAGGCCTGGCCAAATTGGCCGACATAAGAAATCTCAGAAACTCATACGATACCGCGATACTCCTGAACATCAATGGAGCCCGCGGAGCCGTCGAGACAGAAATGACCAACTACTTTGGAGCCTATGGTTCTCAGAAATTGGTCTTTATGAGGCACCTGGAAGCGATCTACCCGCACGCCATCGACTTTCGACGTCACGATAATGTCATCGAATCCCAGATCAGGGACCTGATCAGGCAGGACTCGATCACCCGGAAAAGCAAGCTGACGCTGGAGGATAAGTATCCCGTCTATGACGCATATATTGACAAGGCAACCGGAGTCTTTGACAACTGGGACCGCATGCAAGTTGGCTATTACTATAGCGACGCCGATACAATGTATCTAAAGCTGTTTACCCTCGCCAAGGCGAAAATGTCCTCTTTCACCTTTAGCCACACGTCAAGTCCGGTTAACATGGACGACATATTCCAGAGTCTGGGGAATGCCTCGATCCTGGAAATACTCGCCGTCATGCTCGTCATTATCATCGTCAATCTTTGCGTTCTGGCACCCTACATCGCCGCACCAAGATATTTCAAGGCAATTGCCAGGAACACCAGGGCATACGAATCCCCCGAAGGTTCCATAAAAATTAACGTCTAAATATTGTAACATGTCTATTCCTATTTCTCCTGCTGAACACTATGAGTATATTAAACACGGCGCTTACAGCGATATCAAGATCCGGCAACTTATAGATAGCAATATTATCGATCGCAACAAATTGGTAGAATGGAAGATTCTCTCTGAGGACAGAATAAAAGAGATAATGTATGTATCGCCCGATGAACACATGGAAAAGATACGCAACAATGTTTATACACCCTCGGAGATAAAACGGCTGTTGGATGACAACGCTATCAGCGAATCTGAGCTGGTTCGTCGGAAAATTCTAAGCGCAGAACAGATCGACGAGATCCTCAAAAAGAAAGTCAACTATATGGACATGCAGTTCGATTGGTCAGACGTACCGGCTCTCATGCCCGACCGCGTTGACGTGTTCGTTCTCGGTATCACGGGATCCGGAAAATCCTCCTTTATGGCAGGCCTTATTTACCATGCTCATACCCAGGCCCGCCTGGACACCCACATCAAGAACCTGAAAGGATTCAAATATGCCATGCAACTGGTAGGTGCGGTAGAGAATGGATTATTACCAAAACCAACGCCCTACGAGTACGTACAGTACATGGCTTGCGATCTCAAGGAGAAAGACCTGAAAAAAAGACATCCCCTGACTTTTATAGAAATGAGTGGCGAGGTCTTTGAAAGTTCTTATGGAATAGTTAAAGGCGATTTGAATAAAAAATTCCACGAATACCTCTTTGACAGCCCCAACAATAAGATCATCTTCCTCACGCTGGACTATCATATCCATAGCGACAAGATCAAGCTGAAAACATCGCAGCAAATACAGTTTGATTACATTTTGAAGTTCATCGCCGGGAATGGCGGAATGGAAAATACCGAAGCTATCTGCATACTCATTACAAAATGGGACGAGTCCACTGACACGTCCAGGGGGGCAGCAACAGCGTTCCTGAAGAAATACTATTTCAGTCTTTATACCCTTTGCCAGGAATATCAAGAGGCCTACGGTCTCATCTTTGAGGTATTGACATTCAGCCTTGGAAAGTTCGACGAAAGGGGGCGCTATGAATACGATGAGACCGACTCAGCCAGGCTGCTCGAGTGGCTCGTATCTTTTTCCCCCATTCAAAGAAAACGTCGCAGGGGAATCAACATCTGGGGTGGAAAGAATCAATAACTATGCCTTAATACAACAGAGATCCATATGACACTTATCAATTCCGCCGATTATGGGTTGATCGTTTGGGGCACCAAGCGAGGGATGAAACCTTTCTTTTCGCTCAACCTCGAAGCATCCGAAAGCCATGCCAATCTGGATAGACAGGATATCCGGAGCTATTTTAATTTCACCATCCCCGGTCTCGTCTTCTACTCCATTGAACACAAACCGGGATACAGCGGCTTCAATATCTTTCGGACTGTGCCAGACGCCCTCGGAAGACCCGGGTTTTACGCGATAACCTTGCTGATGGCCGCCGACAGAGCCTTCTCACAGAACAATGTCCTCGAACTGCTGACGACGCTATGTGACGTATACAGAAAAAATTACATCAGCGAAGGCCCCAACGGGCAGATCAGCGAGACGGCCACTGAAGACACTTCCCTCTTTCAGGCCATTATTTCAGGGGAGCAGTTGCACTACGAGGAAGCCGATAGTCCTGCCCAGTTGGGCGACAAGAACTGTATTGTAACCTGGTCCGGCCCCCAGGAATTATCGGAAATCTTCGCCAATTACCGGCGCAGCGAGCTGATGGCCTTTAATCAAACTTTCCTTTTGCCCGCGGATGAAACCAATCTCAGATGCAGCCTCGAAAAAATAAAGCTCCCCGACCTGCCACCGAGTTACAATTTGATACTCTTACTGAACGACTACAGCAGCAACGTGTCTATAATTGACGCGTCGGTCGAATACAGGAAGAATGGTAAATTGATCGAGTCCCTCGACATAGTTCCGGAAGATGGTCGATTCCTTAAAGGTGCTATAACAGCGTCTGACTCGATAACCATATCCATCCAGAAAGAGGGTTACAAAAGTAGGGTTATCGACAGCAGTTACATCCAAAAAGAGATCAGCCGGACCCGGAGCAATAATTCTCAGGTATACCTCCCGATATCCCTCGCCAAAGAAATTCAGTCGATAGTTATTGGTGACCCGGAAAAGAGCAATGGAAACCAGGAAAATAATTCCAATAAGGGGGCGATCAGCGGTGCCGCAAGTCCAAAGTCTCATATCCTACTCAAGTTCAGACGACTCTTCGACAACTACAAATACCCTGCTTTTGCTACGGCACTGCTGCTGTTAGTATTTATCATGTGGCTGATCAGATCTCGGCTGGATTCGCATTCCGTAGTAAAACCAGATCCTTCTCCAGTCACTCAACCGGACCCTCCGAAAAAGAACGAGGTTTATGACTATCACACCGACAGCATCAGCTTGAAGAAAGCCTACGATAAATACCTCGCCAAAGGAGATTATGATAAGGCCATTGAAGATTTTAAGAAAGTCAACAGACAGGTGGATTCGGCATCAAAGCAAAACATACCATCTTCCTGGCAAATTCTGTACAGAAGAATAACATCAATTACTGATAGCATACACCAAGAAAGAGCAGAGATCACAAGACAAGAAAGAATACGACGGGAAATTGACGCCGAAAATCGCAGGCAGCTCGAGGAAAAACAAAAGTCTTCCCAGGCGGCCGACGCTAGAGAAGGAAAGGCGACAATGCCTTCCGCACAGGAGCAGGCCTTTATTGCGCGGATGGACAAAGTGCTGGGAAACAATGTTAAATATGATAAAAAACTAAAAGAATACCAAAGTCTACTCACCGACGGGGTAAAAAGCTCGGACAATTCAACCGTCAGGGCAAAGCTAAACATGTTGGCAGGACAGGTAAAAAAAACTCACTAAAACTTTATTTCATGAAGGCCACAATAATAACAATTATCCAAAATAAGTTCTATTCGCTCATATTGATCGTTGTCGCTCTGGGGATCGTATTTGCTGTTATGGTCTTGAGTTCCTCCCATGGCGCAAAAAGATCTACCGTAGCCGCCGTAAACATTAAGGACTATCAACGCCTAAGCCAGGAGATCGAAGCATTCAGGCAAAAACCCTGGAATAAATTCGCCTACAATGCACTCCACAATCAGATCGAAGCCAGCGCGGTGGCCGACCCTACCCCCCTCATCAACGAAACGCAAAGAAAAGAACTGTCCGATAGACTAACAGCAACGTATTTCCTGATACTAAAGAATGATGCAGAGAATTTCATCCGAACGGCCGACATCTCCAGCGCCAGTACGACAGAATACACCACAGAATTGTCACGCTTTCCCAGCGGATATCAGACACAATCGATAAAAAAACTTTCGACTACCCTCCGCCATTTCAGGATCGCAAGGGGCTTGCACAGCAGCATCGAGGACTATATTGTCACTCATCCGTACGAAGATTCGACATCCAACAACTATTCCGCTACCCTTAGCCTGATCCTCCATGAAGAGGGCCTGAGGGACAACCCCTCCTTAACCAGGCTGCTGGGACAAGACCCCTATCATTTATCCGAACTACAGCGCAAAAGCGTAGTATTCCTGAAAATTTGCCGGGACAATTCGATCAATGGCTATCCTTGCAACAATTTTTTACCAAGTAAATACTATCAGAACAAATGTCAATTCAAAGACTGCAAATAAAAATCTTACTGCTATTCACGCTATTGTCCAGCGGGACAATCATGCCCGGCCTCGCCCAGACCGACGCCAAACCGGGAAGCATTACGCTCAGCAAGAAAGACTACGATTTCCTGTTAGCCGGGTCTCACGACCTGTCTGACTCCAACAAAAGACTGAAGGAAGATAGCATCGGCCTTGCCAGGGAATATCAAACCTTGCTCAACAATCGAAAAAAAGATTCACTTTCCTTCGATCCACAACTCAACCAACTCGATCAGCGCTTGAATAACAGGAATGCGATGCTCACAAACACCAAACAAACACTTACCCTTGTCAACGATAGCTTGAAGAACATGCAGGCGGCAGTAAATATCCTGAAGGGAAAATTTAGCCAGCGATCAACAGACGAAAACAACCTGACCGATTCTCTTACAAATGAGATCGCTGGTAGAAAAGAATCCATATCCAAACTTAACAATAAGATCCAGGAGCTGGCATCGGCCAAGGCTGAGACCGGGCGTATTCAAAAAGAGGTCCTGAAAGAGTATGTCAGAGAAGTGAATACGCTCACACAAGGAGCCAGTTTTTCGGTCTATAGGGTCAACTATCTGCAGCAAAGAGGCCGACAGCTACGCACCTACCTGCCCAATTCACCCCAAATAAATACCGCCGGAACCCAACTAGACAGCTACGAACAACTTTCAAAAAGCCTGCAGAATTCTGACACACTGTTAAACAATCCATTCAATCCACCTTCCTGCAAGGCCGGGATCGACCTGCTTGCCAAGGCGCCTACACTCACCCAGGAGCAGAACATGGTCGTACAAAACCGGCGGACAATACTCGCCAACTACTGTAAGCTCAATTGGGAGTGCGACTCCGTCGTGAAGAGCGTTGTTCAGTATAACCAGGATGACCCCACCGAAATGCCACGAAGACTATCCCTGCAATTGGAAAAAGTAAATAAAACCAATTATCCTTTTCTCTATGCAGAAATGAAAAGATTGATCGCAAGCGCTACAAAAGGAGCAACCTTTAAAGACAGCAGGATAAGCCATTCTGGATGTCAATAGCTAAAGACCAAACACTGAAAAATGAGACAGCTTATTCTTTTTGGACTATTTCTGATCCTCGGCCGGGCAGCCGCTGCCCAGGCCACCCTAAGCCTGAAGCAATATCAGAAACTTAAGCAGGAGGCCGAATCCCAAACAGCTAAATATAATTCTCTGACCAAAAACATACCGTTACTAAGACGGCGAAATGACTCCCTTGCCAGAAAGAAAAGAACAGACTCGATCAGTTATGTAAATTCCTTACAACAAAAAAGCGGTTCTATCGCCGCAATCGATCAACAAATTCAGCTGACGGAAAACGAGCTGCATCAACAAAGGGTGGCATTACACCAACTTGCCAGCGACTCCCTGACTACGGCAGGTAAATTGGGGACCATGAGTCGCACCAATGACTCCCTACGGAACATTCTGCAAAACGATCAAAAGGAAATGCTGGAAAAACAGGGGAAAATAAGCCTGAGCCTGGACTTGAGGGATATGGATAATTGGATCAACTTGTACCTGGATGGGTTAACCGAACGGGCAAGACTTATTTTAAGTCATCCCTATGATTCCGTCACTTGTACTGAGGCAATCGGGCAAATTAACTCGCCGATTACGACCGTTCCGCACGACTCGATCGCAAGATATCAACGGCTCTTGACCGGATACTGCACCATTAACGCCGAAGTCGTGCAGGTGATCGAGGGCGTTGGGCTTGATTTAGTCGGGGGGCTTCAGGACCTTGCCGTAAAAGAACTGACCCAAAAAGCCAATGCCATAAAAGAGAATGAATATCCCTTTTTGCACCAGGAATTGCTCCGGATATCGATCCTTGTGAAGGCACATAAAGTCAACGACGAGAACCTCTTCAGCCAGACCCCCATCCGAAAAACAGAATGTAAATAACGGCAAACCATGCTTCTGCTATCAGAAACCCCCAACGGAAAAGTTACTTACAGCCTCTCGCCCCGCAACTATACGGGGCTTTACAACAAATTAAAGTCCCTGTTGGACGCCGAAGCACTGGCCCTGTTTGCCCATCCCGAAGTCTATCCCGCACACGTCGACTGGAGCTCGACTATCCCCGGAACCTTCACCAGGGGCGAGGTCCGGAATTTCGAGCAGCTTTCCGAAGAAGAGAAGGTCGTCGTCTCCAACACCCTGGACACCCTCAGGGCAAGGATACTCACCCGGCTGAAGGACGACCCGGAGTTTCGCCCGATCGCGTCCTCCTTTTTTCAGATACCCTCATCCCAGGACATAAAGGTCATAAAACAGGACGGGAGGCTGCGCCCCGTCATCACCCAATGGGCATGCCGCGCCAATGAATTCAATTCGGACATCGACCCGCTGACCACTACCCTCGACCGCACGCTCGTCAACACCGCCCCCGTGGTGGTCGAGATCACCTATACCGACGGGTCTGTCGCCGCCAGACGTCCATTCTTTATCCACTATATGGGCGTGGACCTACGCGAGATCAGCGACCAGAACGGCTGCTACAACAGGGGACGCTGCCTGTTGAATTCAACCTTCTCCGTCTTTGACCTCGTAGATGACCAAAAGACGGCTATACATACCTTTAGGGTCACCCTCGACGGGACCTACAAAGTCTGCTTCCCTTCCCCCGCGCCTGTCCCACCTCCAGCGGAGCCTCAACTGCCGGAGGAACCCATCACTCTCGAAGAACGCCCGGTAACCGAAGAGCCGCCCGTCCCTGAAGAGCCTGAACCCATCCCTCCACCGCCGCATCCACCAGTAAAAGTCAGGCTGCTCGACATCGACGGCAAACCCATGGCGGGTATTCCCCTTGCCCTCACTACAGAGCGTAAGATCATGCGCTTCATAACCGACGCCGACGGCTATTGTACCGTCCCCTTCGAATGGTTTGCCGATCGAAAAAAGGTGCTGGCGACTATGCGCATACCCAAAAAAGATGAAGCCGATAAGCCGCGCCGGGAGTCTACCATCAAAAAAAACTTCCGCTTCAAAAAAGAAAACCTGGAATATACCATTCAGCTGCGGAGGAAAAGGAAATGGGGATGGTGGCTGCTGCTCCTGTTGTTGCCGCTGTTGTTATTAATCCGCCTCGAAAAGGATGTGTATGTCGAGACCGTTTTTGCGGACACCCATGCTCCCCAACCCAATACAACGGTCAATTTTGACTACGAGCAGGCTTTCCTTTATTCCGCCGGGCATTTCTTTACAAGGCAGCGAGTCAATCTGCAAGCCGTCACGGATACCGCCGGAAAAGCCGGCTTTCTTCACCTGCGCTATAGTGTCTATTCCTATATCTTCCGGCATTTTTCCCTGGCCCATGTATCTGCGGGCAATAGTTGTTACACGTCGGCCGGTCTATCGCCAGTGTTTCATAATCTCTCCGACGGTGAAACCATTATCCTGCCAATGCACCAGGCCACGGTCCCTCTCGACTTCAAAATAATCGACCGGGAGGACAAAGAGGTGCTGCCGGACGCTCACGTCACCGCCATCAGCCTCGTCAATGGACAGCAATACATCGATACCGCCACCTCCGACCTGTTCGGGAAAGTGACCTTTCAGCATCTGCCGGGCTGCGGCGGCCCCGTCAAAGTACTTGCCAGCCTGGAAGGATACTATCCAGACAGCCTGCTGACGAACGCGATCGAACAGCTGAGAAACAATATCGACAATCGCACGCTCGCCCTGCAACCAGTAAAGAAGCCGATCGAGTTCTTTGTAAAGGACTGCAAGACCGGCCTGCCGATCGGAGACGTCGCCGCGACGCTGGATTTTATTTTCAACGGCAAGAGAGTCCAGCAGATACGCCACACAAATATCGATGGCGTTGGAAAAGGGTATTACCCAGATGCCTATCTGATCTCCAAAGTCCATATCTCGGGAGAAAAGCCCTATTACAAGAAAGGAGAACTACCCGGCCTGCACGACGTAAAAGACTTCATAAATCCCATCCTTTACCCGCGCGAAAAAAGGACGTTTTGCCTCGAGCCTGATGGTACCTTGCCCCCGCCTTGTCAAGAGCCACCACAAGAGTCCCGGCCCGGGTCAACCGCCCCACCCGTCGTCATGAAATCGTTCGACATGAAGAGACCCGGCGTCTCCTTCTACATCAAATATGAGATGTACACCGAGAAGGATGCAATGGATGTCTATTGTGGATCAGACTCGACGGGTCGGTTATTAAATAGCACCCATGGCCTCGTCAGCGGGTCGGGTCAGCTGCTGATTGACCTGAAAGGCTGCGGTCCGTCCACCTGGGTAACAGTCGTGGTCAGGGGCAGCGGCTCCACAGGCGACGAATGGAATTATAGTTTTATATGTCCTTAATAGAGTCTGCCAGGCTTCCGGCCGCTTTCTTCCTTATAGTTGTAAATAAGGTGTTTTTCCCCTACCCCAAATCGCCATCACCCGCTATATTAGCCTATCACTAACCATCTAAACAGTTCATTCATGAAATCGACCATCTTTGTGTGTTCTCTTCTGTCAATGGCATTCATCTACGGCGCCTGGCGCAACAGCGACGCCTCCCCAACCCGGGCCGAAAAGGACCTCCGTCTCGAGATCCTCGAAAACGTCTTCGGCGGTCATTCCTCCCCGGACGCCTCCTCCGGCGCCACCCAATCCACCGGCACATCCGCCCCCACCCACACAAGCGGCAACGGCCAGACCGTCCCCCGCTCGGAGTACCAACCCTGCCTCGATTCCTTCGTCACCGTCATGAACCTCTACGGCATCCAGGCCGGCGCTCCGCAGCCGATCAAGAACTTCCCTTCAATGACCTATCCCATCACTACCTCCGAAAGCCTCCAGGGCTCAGGCCTCCTCGCCTGGATCCAAAACGTCGTCCAGACTTACGACCCCGACGGCAAAGGCGCCAACCTCGATTTTCAGCTACGGTTTGGCGTTTATACCGCTACATTTGTAAAGGACATGGGACAGGACCCTTCCCTGACCGGACGGATCACGACATTTATCGTCCCGGCCTACCGCCTCACGACGGCAGCGACAACGGCCAAGGCCAAAGCGCAAACCAGGCTCAAGCTATCCGCCCCGGCCGATCCGGGAGGGAGTGGCTATGAGCTCGGCGGCGTAGAGCCCTAGCCCGGCCGCAGCCGCAGCGGCGCCGGTGCCACAAATATCCCGCCGCCAAATATCAACATGAGAATACACTGGTACACATACTTTCAAGTCTTCAGCCTCCTGTGCGCGATCTTCTGCCGCAGGGGGCTGAAACTATATTCTATCGGGATCATGATCCCCATCCTCGTGCTCGACCTCACCACAGAGCTTGTCGGCACTAACTGGCGCCTCTTCCACTGGAAGAACAACTACCCCGTTTACAATCTGTATTTCGTACTCTCCACGCCCCTGTTCCTCTATCTTTTTTCAATCCTCCTCCACCTCAATCCTAAACAGCGGGTATACTACCTCGCCGGCTCCATACTCCTCGAAGTCTTTGTCCTCTATAACTTCTTCTTCTACCAGGGCCCCTTCGAGTTCAACACCTATTCCAATCTGTTAACACAGGCGGCCAATATCATTCTCTCCTGTCTGGCCCTCGCCCATCTGGCGATAGGCGGCAAAGACGAGGAAGCCTTCATCTTGCAGGACCCCAGGTTCTGCCTCAACGCGATGATCCTCCTCATCAGCATGGTCACCCTGATTCTCTTGGGTTTACAGAAATATATTATGCTTCATGATATAGAAATTCGTCATAAAGTATTATATTTTGCTATCATGCCGACTGCCAACGCCATATTGTATACGGGGTACAGTTGTGCATTTCTCTTATGCCGGATGCAAACCAGCAAATAACGTCGACCATCATCGCGGGCATCTTCATCCTGCTCTTCGTGGGCGTGGGCTTCATTGCGATGATCGTCTACTACAACTACCGCCGCCGCCTCACGGCCCAGGAGAAAAAGGCAATGAAGGCGCAGTTCGACCAGCAGCTGATGCAGGCCCGCCTCGAGGTCCAGGAGCAGGCCTTCACCCATATAAGCGAAGAGATACACGACAACGTCGGCCAGCTCCTCAGCCTGGCCAAAATGCAGCTCAGCAGCATCGGCGAGTCCGACCTCGTCGACCACGATACCCTATTGAGCGCGCGTGAAAACGTTGCCCGAGCCATCCGCGAACTCCGCAACCTCTCCAAAAGCCTCCACACCGGCCATATCCGCGCCCTCGGCATCCGCCAGGCTGCGGAAGAAGAAGGACAGCGCATCAACCGCGCCGGCTTGCTATTAGTCTCCGTCACCTCCGAAGGCTCCGAACACGATATTCCCGAAGACAAACAGCTCATCCTCTTCCGCATCATACAAGAGTGCCTCCAGAATTGCGTCAAGCACGCCGACGCCACCAACGTCAACATCGGCTTCACCTGGTACCCCGACCAGCTGCGCGTCCGCGTCCGCGACGACGGCAAAGGCTTCGCCCCCGAGATCACCCTCAGGGGCCCGGCCAAGGGCCTCGGCCTCCAAAACATCCGCAACCGCGCCCGCCTCACCGGCGGCTCCGGCATCATCTCAAGCAAACCCGGCGAAGGCACGACCGTGACCGTGATGATGCCGTATGAGTAAAACGTTAAAATGCCCCGGGCGGGTGGTTTGACACGAGGTACGGTCGTAATTACTATGAAAACCGTCCAAAAATGCCCCAACTGGAATTTTCTCTTCCAAATCTTGTCGCCACCTTCCTCAATTCGGACGATCGGGACCAGAATCTCATTATGATGGACATAACCGGGGACCTGAGAGGCAAAACTTGGCGCACAGAAATGGACATCATATTCAAACCGATAGATATCACGCTGCGCAGCGGCCCCTGCCGTATTGATTATTATCTGGGCTGCACGGGCGCCAAAGTCAAAATGGACCTGCTGGACAACGGCCGTTTCCAAAGCTGGACACCGGATGAAGAGATCGATGTACAAAGAAAACTCCGGCGGACAAGCAGCAGAGGCTTTAAATTCAGCGCAAAACCCAAGGGACCGATTGAAGTAGGGGGCGCCGAATACGCTATAGACCGCGGCGCGAATTTCGAAGAGGAAAATGTTGTCAACATCAAGGCGAATCCGCGAATCACGACAAAGGCTGCCAACGCGGTGGAATGGATATTCAAATCGCCAAGAGAAATAGCAGCAGTCAGAAAAATGGTCCGTGGCAATCAATTGCTGTCGGCCCATATCGAATGGGAGCACCTCAACAGGGAAGGAAAGATCACGCTGAGAACCACGGATATCCGGATTTTCGATGAAAACGACGAAGCGCTGGGCTGGGCCTATACTATAGCCCTGCGCTATTTCCTGCGTAGGAAAATGAAACTGCAAAACAAGGATGGCTTAACCTTCAACTTTAAAATTGTTGACAATGGAGATCAGGCTTGACGATCGCGAATTTCGAATAGTAAAAAGGCTTGAGCAGGCCCGCGCCAATGAGTTGATGTCCGTTTTATTCAGTGAAGGCGAGGCCGATACCGGATCATTCCGCAGTTGGCTTCGCGATGAGGGGCTCATAACCGATGAAACTGCCCAAACAATGCTGTCGCAGCTCGAACTGCTCGAGCTCCAGACCAGAGACCAGCAGAAAAGGACCTCCCGGTTAAGTGACGCACAGGTTGTCGATGCCTTAAACCAAAAAGATAGCGAGGGTCTGGAAGAGATTTACAGGCGGTATTATAGTCAACTCGTCGAATTCGCGCGACATTTATTTCCGGATCTTTCTACATCCGAAGACAATGTACAAAATGCATATATTAAGTTTTGGAATAACCAAAAATTAAAGATCAGCTCATTGTACCATTTCTTATCCTGGATGCATTCGACGATCAGGAATTTGAAAGAAAGAGACTACCGTGACCACATCAAAAGAAAGAAGATCGAAGGTCTGGCCCAGGAACTTACCTACCCCGAACTCGAGTCGATCGACAGCGACGACCATCCGATCTCCCAACTGCTGTTAGAAGCTATTCTGGACAGAGAAATATCGCAACTTCCGGAGCCGCAAAGAACCATACTCTTACAACGTCTTGACGGAATACCCGTCGGCGAAATTGCAGTGCAACTCAACCTTCCAACAGCGAGCGTAAGCATCCAACTTACCAGGGCAAGAGAAAGACTAAAGAAAAAACTCGATGAACACCTCCGCAAGCGAGGATAACTCTTGCACATTCACAAAGGGGCGCATCATTTTTTTTGAAGCGCCCCTTTTTATTTTCCGGCCGCCAACATCGCTCTCCTCTTCCTTTATGGTGCCAAACTGGCTCCTTAGCCCCGCTCACCTCCTCCCCTCCCCCACCTCTCCTTCACAAATCGATACGCCCTCTTCTCCTCCGCCGTCTTCGGCTGCGCCACCATCAAATACCTTCTATAATACTTCCTCGCCAACCCCATATTCTTCAGTCCCGTCTCCGCCAGCCTCCCACAATTATACAGCGTCACCGGGTCCTTAAACAAATAATACGCCGTATCGATATTCGCCAGCGCCTTCCCATAATCCTTCATCGCCTCAAAATTGTCGCTCCTGGCATCCAGATACCACTCCGCCGTACCCGATATCGCCTTCGAAAGCGCAAAATTCAAAAGCTCATTGCTCCTCGCATAGTCCTTGATCTTCGTACAGGCCCGCGCTTCGTAATAATAGACCGACTCCATCTGTAGTCCCAGCGCCAGCATATGCTCACAAACACGGATACAGTCTTTGTACAATTTACTGTCATAATACGCCAGCACCACCTCCGTCAGCGCTACCACCGACGGATCACCGCTCCGCACCAGCCGCTCTCCGGGGATCGCCACCGTCGCATAATCCTGCGCCATATACGCACTCCGGATCCGCAGCTTTAGCAGCGAGACATTCATCGAGTCCACCACCAGCGCAGAATCCAGTATCGTATCCGCCTGCGACATCAAATGCCTGTCAATAAGCGCATCCGCATAGCTGATCACCGCCCGCACATCCCCCGGCGCCAAAGCATAAGCCCGCGAAAAACAACCAAAAGCACTATCGCCCTTCCTCTCCTTCGCCAACAACCCGCCCATGATCCTCCACCACGCCGACTTCCCCGGCTGCAAAGCGATCAGCCGCCGCGCATAATCCATTTCGACAGCTACACTATCCCCCAGCAACAAAAGATAGTGCAGCGCGCTGACATTGGCAGAATCCAGCGCCAGCACCCTTCGATAACAATCCCCCGACTCACGCGGCCTGTCACTCATATACCATGCATAACCAGCCCAACCGAGCAACAGCACATTCCCCGAATCGGCCTCCAGCGCGGGCCGCAGGTAGTCGAGTGCCGCAGAATAATCCTGCTCCTGGAAATACTCCATCACACGCGCCTTGTCAACACCAGGCTGAGTCGCCGCGAATCGCGTCCCTTGCCCAAAACCCGTCACTACTGAAAAAAGAAGAAAGGAAAGAGATAATAAATGCTTCATAGTATTCAGTGTTCAATGGATAATTTGAACCCGAATGATGCACATTCCCAAAAATTCCACAGATTAAATTTGATACATTAACGAAAATGTTTGTATAAACATTTTTATTCCACTATTTTTGCGTATGCATTCGTGCATATTTACTAACTATTAAATTCAAACAAAATGGCAAAAGCAAAAAAAGCTGCTAAGAAAGCAGCTCCCAAAAAGGCCGCCAAGAAAGCCGCCCCCAAGAAAGCAGCAAAAAAAGCAGTAAAGAAAGCCGCTAAGAAAGCAGCTCCTAAGAAAGCCGCAAAGAAAGCAGCTCCCAAGAAGAAAGCCGCTAAGAAGGCTGCTCCTAAGAAGAGCCCCATGATGCCGTAGTCAATACCACTACAATAGAAAAGGCCTCCAACTCGGAGGCCTTTTCATTTATCTACCAGCGCCCGCATAGCGCGAAACATCCACCCACCGGGCGCGACAGACGCGCTCCTACCTCACCAGCACGACGGTGCCGCGTCGCGCAAATCCCCCACCACCCGGACACTCCATCTCCACAAAATACACATACGTCCCCACCGGCGCCGGCTGCCCGCCAACCATCCCATCCCAGCTCGACCCCGCATCCACCGGATAAAAATTGCTCCGCTCAAAAACCTTCACCCCCCACCGGTCATAAATAACAATATGCTTCACCAGTCCAATCCCCATGATCAAAAACCGATCATTCTTCCCGTCCCCATTCGGCGAAAACGCATCCGGGATCCTCACCCTCGACTCCTCACACAAGATCTTCGCCTCCACCGTATCCTTTGCCGAACACCCCACCCCATTCGTTACCTTCACCACATACTCCTCCGGCCGCTTCGGCGACGCCACCGGCTGCGCACAGTCCGCACAGCTCAAATAAGCCGGCGGAGTCCAGCTCCAGTCCACCACATCCGAACTCCCCGTCGCCGCCAATACCACCGGATCACCCGCCAGCACCTCCACATCCGGTCCGCCATCCACCGTCGGCACCGGCCGCACCGTCACAGGTATCCTTACCGTATCCGAAAAACACGCATGAAAATCCGTCCCGATCACCATAAACACCGTCGACTCCGACGGCCTGGCCACGATCACTCCCGGACCACCACCTCCCTGTATATCCCCGATCCATCGATAAACGTCCGCCCCCTTCTCCACCATCCGAATCTCATCCCCCTCACAGATCGAGGCCGTATCCGGAGTCACCGTCACGCTTTGCGGGGCAGTCACCTGCACCAGCACAGACGTGCTTCCCTGACAACCCGCATCATCCGTCGCCTGAACCTGGTAGACCGTATTCACAACAGGCGAGGCCACCGGCGACGCCACATCCGCCCGATCCAACCCCACCGCCGGCGTCCACAAATAACTGCTTCCGCCACTGGCCGTCAACTTCGTCGAACTGTTCAGACAAACATAAGGCGAATCCGGACTAACCACCGGCTTCGGCAGATCATGCACCTTCATATCCACCACCACAGGAGAAGCCGCCTGACAACCCAGGCTATCGGTCACGACCAGCCGTGTAGTATAGTCCCCGCTCACCTTATACACATGTGATGCCAGGCTGTCCGGGTATACCCCCTGCCCCACACTCCCGTCTCCAAAGTCCCAGGTAAAGGTCTTAAGATCGCTTCCCGTCCCCTTATACACCGACGGCTGCCCCAGACACACCATCGGCTTCACCGCGCTAAAACCCGCCGAAGGCAGCCGCACGAACACACTATCGACCCATTGCGCCGTCAGCCCATTATAGCCATTCACAAAAAGCGTAACGATATACTTCCCCGGCTTCTGATACACATGCCCCGGCGCATTCACATTCCCCGCCGTCCACCCATCCCCAAAATCCCAGCTCACGCTCATATAGTTCTGCGAGGTATTCACGAACTGCGCCAGCACCGGCGGACAGCCCAACGTCCCCACATACGCCGTCGTAGTCGAAAAATGACTGTTAAAATTCCGGACCTTAATGGTCAGATTAGCCGTCGAGACACAGGTCGCAGGATTCGATGCATCCTTCGCCGTCAGCGTCACCACATACACCCCCGGCACGGTATAGGTATGGCTTGGATAGTAGTCGGAAGAAGAAGACCCATCCCCAAAATCCCAGCTATACACGGTACTCGAACTCCCGAAATAGTTCGTCGAATTATAGAAATACACGGTAGAATTAAGATTCACATCGGTCCCGCTGGCCGAAAAAGCCGCCTTCGGACCATTCGCCACGACATAGCTCGAACCCGTCGCATTGGTCGTCGACGTACACCCCGCCGCATCGGTCACGGTCAGCCTCACGGTATACCCCCCCGGATCACTATAAGTATGCGAGAGTGTCCCCCCAAGCTGGCTGGACGAGGAACCATCCCCAAATGACCAGCTCTCCGCCACGATCGAATTATTCACCCCCGGCGACGTAACATCCTTCAGCACCACCGGCGCCGTATAACACTGATGATCGCTGACGATATTAAATGCCGCAACCGCCGAGCCGCGAACGGTCAGCGGTATCGTATTGCTCGCATCGCTGCACCCAAACCCGAATGACTTCGTGACCACCTGCAGCCCACTCTCACCCGGCGTAAACCCCGACAGCGTCCAGTGAAAAAGCCCGCCCGAATAGCTCCCATAGCTCACCGTCCCCGTAAAAGGCGTCCCGTCCGCATACGCAAACTGCGGCGCATAGTCATCATTGTAACCACTATAGACTTCCCTCGGATTGCGCTCCGCCGCCATGCTCACATCCAGCGTCCCCCCCGAACAGGCCACAGCCCCCGCAGCCGCCAAAACCAACGACTGCTTCTTCAACACCATCACCTTGTCCGTATTGGTCGTGCTGCACTGGCTATTGCTCGCTACAATAGTAGGATAATAGGTCCCCGTCGCAGGATAAGCATGCTGCACCTGCGTCGTAACAGCATCCGTCGTCTGCGAAGTCCCATCCCCAAAATTCCAGACGACCTTATCCGCCGTCCCGGGCGTATAGTTAAAGGTCACCGTAAGCCGGTCCCCATCACAGCTATTGGTATACGATCCGTAGGCCCCCGGCGCCGCGATCACATTGATATAGGCAGTCTTGGTCACCGACCCCGTACACCCGCCCACATTCCTCGCCGACAGCGTTACCGCATACGTTCCCGGCTGACTATAGGTCCAGTAATTGTTGGTGCTGCTTCCCCCATCCCCAAACGTCCAATACACGGAGTTGATCCCCGCTAGATTCGAAAAGCTTGGCGTAAAATTGACCGTCGAGCCGACGCAAACTGTCGTAGGCGATGCGCTGAAATCCGCCGTAAAAGGATCGGATATGGCGACATAGGTATAGGAAACACTCCCGGTACAACCGGTATTATCGGTATAGTACAAGACCGGCACAAAAGTCCCCGGCCCGTTAAAAGTATGCGTCGGCATCGCATCGGTAGACGTCGTCCCGTCTCCAAAATCCCAGTGCCACGACTGCAGCAGCGCCTGCCCCTGAATAGCATAGGTCTTCGTCACCGACCCGCCGCAGCTGGTATTCGTGCTGATATTCGGCTCATAGATCGACGGGTTACTCTTGGTCTGATACGCCGTCGCATACGCGTTATTCGTACACCCGTTCGCATCCGTCACCGTCAGCCGGATATAGGTGACGCTGTTATAAGTAAAATCCTGCGTGAAGCTTGGGTTCGAACCCACCACATCGATCCCGTTATAATACCAGTCATAGCTGACCGCACTGGGACTATTCTCCGTAAACACTTCCGTATAGTGACCACATACAGGTGTGATCGCAGTCGTGATCGGCGCCACCGCCGGCGCCGCGTTGACAGTTACCGTATGCGAAGCCGACTGCGGACAATTGCCAAATCTGTTCGAAAGCGTCACCACATGCGTCCCCGGCCCTCCCCAGGTATAGATCATCGGGCTATAGTAGGAATAGAGGTTGCCGTCGATCGTCCACACCCGGCTATCAGCAACCGGCGAGCTAAGGTCACTAAAAGTAAAACTCGTATTCTGACAGACCGGCCCCGGCGGACTGACAAAATCCGTAGTATAATTGGCCACGTTCAGATAATTTGGCTGAGCGATAGTCGCCGAACACCCATTGGCCGCCGTCGTCTTCAGCGTCACCGTATAATTGCCTTTTTGCGCATACGAATGCGCCGGATTGGGCAGAGTCGAAACAACCCCATCCCCAAAATCCCAGCTATAAGTCAGCGGAGCCGGCCCCGTCCCACTGGCCGTGAACTGTACCGGATCCGTAGCCAGACATAGCACCCGCTTATCAGCAGAGAAGGAAGACGTAGCCGGCGTCAACACCTTCACCGCCACCGGCATCGTGACCGTATCCGTGCAGCCATAGACATTCGTCACGGTCAGACTCGCCATCCCGTTAAAGTCGGAAGTATAGACATGTTGCACCGCCTGGCCACCCCTCGAAGTACCCCCGTCCCCAAAATCCCAGATCCAGCCGTTAATAGCCGGCCCCTGTGCCGTCCCCGTAAACGCGATCGGCTGAGGTCCGCAAACCGCTCCCGGCGAATAAGAAAAACCAGACGCCGAATGGGCATAGACAACAACCGCATGCGAAGCCGTCTGCACACGGGCCCCATCCTTTACAGTAAGCGTAACCGTATACGTCCCCTCCGCGGTATAAATAGCCTGCGCATCACGGACAGACGCCGTGTTCCCGTTCCCCAGGTCCCACTGGTAAGTGGCGGAACCCGATAGTCCAGTACTGGTATTGGTAAAGGCGACGACGAGAGGAGAGCAACCCCCCGCCTTGCTCGTGGCAAAATCCACTCTGAGCTGTGCGGATAAAGACAGGCAGGACAATAGAGACAAGGTCAGGTATATGGCTAGGGAGCGGGACATTGGTAGCGTGAAAATAGTAAAGGTTCAGGACAACCGCAAGATTGGCCTTTAATTTGAGGCCCCCATATATATGACCAGCAAACAGAGCGCCGGTATCCTTTTATATCGCCACAAGACCGATTCCCTCGAGGTATTCCTCGTACATCCGGGCGGCCCCTTCTGGAAGAACAAAGACGCAGGCAGCTGGACCATCCCCAAGGGCGAATTCACCAACGACGAGCCCGCGCTGGATGCCGCCATCCGCGAGTTCCGCGAAGAGACGGGCTTCCTGCTGAAGGGACCGTTCCAGCCCCTCAGCCCCATCCGCCAGAAAGGCGGAAAAAGGGTCTATGCCTGGGCATCCCCTGGTGACGTCGACGCCACAGCGATCGTCAGCAATACAGTTGAAATAGAATGGCCCCGGAAATCCGGCAAACACCGTTCATTTCCCGAAGTAGACAAAGCCGCCTGGTTCTCGTTCGACCGGGCCCGGGAATACATCAATCCCGCACAAATTGCTTTCTTGGAAGAATTGGAAGATACGATCCGGGGCTAATCTTGATTCTCGTCCTTCACCCTGCGCGAACCACACGTCCCGCCCCAATCACAGGTCCCGCACTCACCCCATCCGGGGCCAATCTCTCGTCTTACCTCATGTCGCACCCCTCGGCAACTGCCTGCACCGCCGCACACAGCTGACCATAGTCCTGCTTGTTGGCATGTTCCACCACAACATTTAACATTCCTTTCAATAATCTGAACGCATGCGGCTTCGTGATAAAACACAGCGCGCCTAGTTCCTTAGCCGTCCGGATATCCTTCGCATTCGAAGACGTCGAATACATGATCACAGGGATATGCTTCAACGGCGATTCCTTCAATCGCATCAGCAGCTGCCAGCCATCCATCACCGGCAGATTGATATCCAGAAATATCAGGTCGGGCTCTTCTTTATTTTGCTGGAGCCACGCATACCCTTCTTCGGCGTCGGTAGCATGATAGCAAATGATCGCCGGCTCCACCATCGACAACGCCTCAGAGAATAGCTCCCTGTCATCGCTGTCATCATCGATCAATAAAAAACGCTTCGCCATACTTCGCTTTAGTGATTAAATACTTTTTCGGTCCTGTCTTCTGGGAAGCTGGATGATGAACGTCGCGCCCTTGTCCTTCTCGCCTGTGGCAGATATGCTGCCGTGGTGCCGCTCTACGATCTTTCGGCAGAGCGCCAGCCCAAGGCCCGTCCCTTCATATTTGTCCCTGGCATGCAGCCGGGTGAAGGTGTTGAAGATTCGGTCGGTGTGCTCCTGGTCAAATCCGATACCGTTATCCTTAATGACCAGTTCCACAATTTCCCCATCCGGTTCCCCATTTGGTCCATGCAAAATATTTGCCACTACTTCGATCACGGAGGGGGTGTCCGATCTCGCAAATTTTAACGAATTATTGATTAAATTATAGAACAATTGATAGACAAGTACCGGCGCTCCTTCCAGCTCTGGCAGCGCGCTGTAGACGATCTTCGCCTTCCTCTCGGCAATGGATAGCTCAAGATCGGCCTCGACAAATCCGATGATCTGGTTCAGATCGATAGTCTCGATCGCCTGTTCGCTGCCGTTGAGCGTGGAGTAGGCAAGCACGCCATCGATCATCATCACCATCCGCAGCGTCGCCTGCTCGATCTTCGTAAGGAACAGCCTTGCCTGCACCGGCAGCATCGATCCGTATTCATCGAGCAGCCGGTTACTAAAGGTCCTGATCTTCCTCACCGGCTCTTTCAGATCATGGCTGGCGACATGCGCGAACTGCTGCAGGTCATCATTCGATCGCAGCAACGAATTATTCATCTCCTTCAGCGCAGCCGTCTGTCTTCTCACTTCCTGTTCGAGCATCCTCGCATGTTCGCTGCGACTGCGGGCGATCCTGATATTGGCGTCTACCCGCGCCAGCAATTCTCGCGCAGTAAAGGGCTTGATCAGGTAATCGTCGGCTCCCGCCTCCAGACCTTCCACCTTCGCTTCCTCCCCAGCCCTTGCCGACAAGATGATCACCGGCATATGCCTCACCTCCGGATGGCTGCGGATCTTCGCCAACAGGCCAAACCCGTCTAACCGGGGCATCATCACATCAGTCAGTAATAGGTCGGGCCGGTACTCCAATACTTTATTGTAAGCATCCTCACCATCCATCGCCGTTATGACAACAAATTGCCTCGACAGCAGACGCTGCACATACTCCCTCATATCAGCGTTGTCGTCGGCCAGCAACACCGTTCCCCCCTCCGTCATTATATCCACGAGCGCTTCCTCCGCCACTTCACCTACATACTCCCCACCGCTCACGCGTTCCACCACCTTCGCCTCCGCTATACCCCATTCACCCCCATCCACCACACTATCATCACTGTCCGGCAACCACTTCATCGCCTCCGTCACGAACGATTCCGCATATTTCAACCCCACGATCGTGGGCTCTACAATCTTATCCGCTGGCAAATGCTTTCTTCCCATCGGGATGGCGATAATAAACGTCGATCCCCTCCCCAGCTGGCTCCTCACACTTATCGTTCCCTGATGCATCCGCACCAGCTCTTTCACCATGGCCAGTCCGATCCCCGTCCCCTCCTGACTCCTCCCGTGAACACTCTCAACCCGGTGGAATCGATCAAATATCCGTCCCAGCTGATCCTCCGGTATGCCCACACCCGTATCCGAGACACGGACCTGCAGCTCGTCGCCCACCTGTTCGATATACACGGCGATAGATCCTTCCTGGGTATACTTCAGCGCATTGGAGATAAGGTTCAGCATGATCTGCTCCCACTGGTCTACGTCTACATATACCTCACCGGTAATCGGACCGCTGGACAGCAACAGCTGCATCCCCGCCTTCTCGATGGCGCTCCGGAAAGAGCTCACCAGCTCCCGCGTAAAGGCGACAATATCCACCCGGCTATACCTCGCGTCCATCCGCCCCGCCTCGATCCGCGAAAAGTCCAGCAGCGTGTTCACTAATTTCTGCATGCGCAGCACATTCCGGTAGGCGACACCCATCCGGTAGCGGTTGACCTCCTTGGCCTCGGGGTCGTTCAGCAGGTCCTGGATAGGCCCGAGCAGCAGCGTCAGCGGTGTCCTGAACTCGTGGCTGATATTTGAAAAGAAGATGGTCTTTGCACGGTCGATCTCCATCAGCGCCTCGGACCTTTCGCGCTCCGCCGCCAGCGCATTCAGATCGGCAAGTGAACCCGCGATCTGGTCCGATACCAGCGAGAAAAAGCCCATATATTTTTCGTCGGGTAATCGGTAAGGATTGATGCCGACTACCAGGTAGCCATATGCTTCACGGGTCACCGGGTGAAAAACAGGTAGTATAACACCGGTATTCGGCGGGATCTCCCAGGCGCCGACAGTCATGTCGGCAACGCGTTTGTCCATGCCTTCTATTACCTGCGGTCTTCGGTGGGTAACCGCCATCTGACAGTCGGGGAACAGCTCCGCCTCTTCGCCCACCAGCCTGAACTCTACAAAGGGAAAGTCCTGCGGGTTATCCTTGAGCACCCGCAAGGTCCGGTTGATAACATCCTGATTGGACTTGGGGTCGGTCAGACGGCTGCCCAGTTGCATCAGGGTCCGCAGCTGCCGCTCTCCCTGTATGCGCCCGGTATCGTCGCTGTTAAAACAGATCATACCGGCCGTCCCGCCTTCATCCCCCGTTATCGGTGTATAGGAAAAAGTATAGTAGGTCTCCTCAGGATAGCCATTCCGCTCCATGATCAGCAACCGCGACTCGACATAGGTCCCTTCATCCTTTTCCATCACAGTATCCAGCATCGGGCCGATGTCCATCCATATCTCCTTCCAGACCACGCTCGCCGGTTTACCAAGTGCCCACGGATGCTTGCCGCCTACGATCGCCTTGTAGGGATCGTTGTATAATTTGATCAGCTCTTTCCCCCAACCGATCCATATCGGCTGCCGCGAAGTCAGCATAATACGAACACAGGTGCGCAAACTCTGCGGCCAGCTGTCCAAAGGGCCCAGTGGCGTGCCTGACCAGTCAAACTCGCGGATGCGCTGTCCCATTTCGCCTCCGCCCAATAAAAACTCGGGAGTATACATTACCCGCTAAAAATAAGGCAAAAAAACACTAAAAACGTTGGCATACCAATTGCATAATGCTCAATTTCCTGCAAAAAAAATGACGACCACCGGGGGCCGTCATTGGTTTGGGGGGGTAGGGGTTACGAAGTACTTCTAAGGTTTATGTTTATCCTTCGGATAATTCATCAATATCATCTCCGTGCGGCGGTTCTGGGCCATACCTTCGGGGGTATCATTGCTGGCGATCGGCCGCTTGCTGCCATACCCCACATAATCCATCCGGTCCGCGTCTATACCTTGCAGGTGGAGATAGTGGAATACCGCTCTTGCCCTTCGGTCGGACAGCTTCTGGTTGCGCTCATCCGTTCCCTCGCTATCAGTATACCCTTCGATCCGCAGACGCAGCGTCGTATCAGTCTGTAGGATAGCCACGACCCTATTGAGTTCATTCAGCGAGATCTTCTCGATCGTAGCCTTGGCGCGGACAAAGAACACCCGGTCTGCCGCATGATTCACCGTGCTGATATATTCAGGCTTTATCGGCGGGCAGCCAAAGTTGGAGGCCACACCCTTCACCAGCGGACACTTATCATCGTCGTCGTTGACGCTATCGCCATCACTATCCGGCGCCGGGCAGCCCTGGAAATTGGGCGAACCTTTCACGCCGGGGCATTTGTCTTTCTTATTCGGTACGCCGTCGCCATCGCTGTCGGGGCAACCGATCAGCGCTATCGGTCCCGCACTGTCCGGGCACTCATCCTTCTCGTCGACAACCCCATCGCCATCGCGGTCATGCGTAAGATTCTTGTCCCGGTATACAGTATCTGCCAGCGTCGGGTCCTTCTTTTTTCTATTCGTCTGGAAGATCGGGATCGTCAGACCCATATGGGCATCCGCCGATTGAATGCGTTGCTTGAACAGGCTCGAAAGCACCGATCCGCTACCCACGAACAAAGGGCCCAAACGTAATCCCGCACCCCAGTTCAGCTGCCCGTTAGCCGTATACGACACCGGCGAGTAGACGCTCACCCATTTCTTCTCCAGTCGGGGCGTCACCGTAACAGTGGTCACATAGTTGGGATTGGTCGGGGCGCTCGTCGCGACCATATTCAGCAGGACATCGGCGTTAACATAAAATTTCTTGTACACCTGGTAATCCCCATTCACATGCAATGCCGTCGGCAGCTTCACCGTAGAGGTCACCGCGGCGCCCTTTACCGTCACAAGTCCCGAGGTCTTAAGCCGGTTAAAATAGGCGTCATAAGTTTCCCCGTTCTGCTTCTGGAATTCAGCCGTATTGCGGCCGTCGGCCGTGATGGTATACTGCTGGCTATTGGCCGAGTTGGTATATTTCACCTGGCCGATATCGGTTACGGACATGCCGAACCGAAATTTCGTTTCGCCCGTTTCCGGGTTCTTTGTTGCGTATACAAAACCCAGGTCCAGGCCTATGCCATGACCGGGCATATGTTTCAGGTAGTCGCTCACGCTGCTGCCGGCTCCTAAACCGTCCAGGTTCGAAGAGTACTGGGCCGTGACGTCGGCATTCAGTTTCCCGATCTGGTGAGCGGGGTCGATATTGATCGTCATAGGCCCGGAATAGACACTTCCATAGGCCAGTCCGGCGATATACTTACCCGTGATCCCGATCTTCAGTTCGCTGTGGTTGTTCTTCATCAACACACGTCCATAGGAGACACCCGCTTCCGCAAAGGCGTGGATCTTCGTCTGCAGGCTGGGGTTGAGGATATCGAGGTTATAATAATTGGCGTCCGCGTCACCGATCAGGTGGAAAAGGGAGTTCCCCAGGTTAGCGACGTTGCCCAGCACCCGCATCCGCGTGATAATGCCCAGCGCGTCGCGGGAGGTCAGGTTGATCGTAGCCGAGGGGCCGAGAATATCGGTGTTGAGGTAGAGGTATTTGACGGCGGTATTATTGGCCTTATAGTAGCCATTGCTGTCCGAGAGATGGCTGAACTTAAAACTAAAGAGATTGCTCCGCTGGAGTTCGTAGGCGTTATTGCCGGCGAGACCGCTGATGGCGAAGAGATTGACGTTTACCTTGTATTTACCGTCGGCGAGTGTGCCGGGGTTCAGGACGAGTCCGTTTACGCCTGAATAGTTGTCATAACCATATCCGATGAAAGATTGGGATGAGGCAGTCAGGTACAGGCAAGTCAGTAATAAGAATAAAGTAGACCTTTTATTCATAACGACTGTCATTGGTTTTTAACAGGAAACAGGATGGGGGAACACGGAGTTCTCCGTGGCTAAAACGCGGAACCGGCCAGATTATTGCTCAGCCGCGTATCCGAAAAACACGTAGTGTTTTTCCGTTCGCCGAAGGCGAACCAGCAAATAACGGTAGGAGCCCCGTCCGGGGCGCTGTGAGCGGGTCCAACTATGCAGCCTTCCTGGGCTTCCCCAACGTATCCACGTCCACATTGTGGTTAACTTCCACCTTCTCAACATTGATCTTCCCCCCCGATGCATTTGTAACGATCGTAAACGGGAATATGTAACCCTCAGGCGTACACTTATAATCGCTAAAATCGATTGACAGACTCTTCCTCGTCTCCCTCAGAATATAATAGCTCTTCATATCGATCGAGTATACCACAGATTGACCCATGGGACAGGTCAGTCGTATCCGATAGCAGGGCACACCATTCACCGTGTCTTTCCCGTCGAGCTCTACCCGGCATCCCTTGGCATCATAGTCGGCCAGGGCGCCGGCGGGATCAATATCCGGCTGCAGCGCCCTCAGCTGGGCGGAGGGCAGCGATTTGAATTCATTTCCCTGTCCGCTGCTGATCCATCCCCGGCTCGGCGTCACGATCGTTATCACCGGGCTCCCGCCCAACGACGTCTCCTGCCTGTACAACCGATCATAAACTTTCCACAGCTTCGTGTCGCTCGACGTCCCGTTCGAAAGCACAGAAACTCCTTCGATGAATACCGAATTGATAGATTGCAATTTCGCCTTGCCACCAAGGGCCTCGATATGTTTTGCGACAATCTCCTGTGCGCTCTGCGCGCGGGTGGTGAGGAATAAGGCAAGGGCAACAGCGGTGGAGAAGATCGGTTTGATACGGAATGGATTCATATATGGCTAGAAATTTTCGCTTCCCATCATTGGGTTGTAAGTTATTTAAATTTAACGTTATTTCGTGGATTAAACAAGGTTTAATTCAGTATTATGGAAATCATTGGAAGGCTCGTAAATATCATCGAAGAAAAGATTGTGCCAGCGCGGATTATCATTGAGAACCACCGTATTCAGGCCATCAACCCCCTTTCGGAGGAAGAGGCCTCGGCCTTCCCCCTGCCCTATATTCTCCCCGGTTTCGTCGACGCCCACGTCCACATCGAGAGCAGCCTCCTCATTCCCTCGGAGTTTGCGCGGCTGGCCGTCGTCCATGGCACCGTCGCCACCGTCAGCGACCCCCACGAGATCGCCAATGTCTGCGGCCTGCCTGGCGTGGAATTTATGATCCTCAACGGTAAATCGGTCCCCTTCTACTTCAATTTCGGTGCGCCCAGCTGCGTCCCCGCGACAAAATTCGAGACCGCCGGCGCAGCCCTCGATTCAGCGGCTGTCGAACAATTGCTCGATTCGGTCGAAATCAAATATCTCAGCGAGATGATGGACTTTCCCGGGGTGCTCGCAAAAGCGCCTGAGGTTATGGCCAAGATCGCCGCCGCACATCGCCTCGGCAAACCCGTCGACGGACACGCCCCCGGCCTCCGCGGCGACCAGGCCCGGGACTATATCGCCGCCGGCATCAGCACAGACCACGAGTGCTTCACTGCTGAAGAGGCGCTGGACAAGCTGCGCTATGGCATGAAGATCCTCATCCGCGAAGGCAGCGCCGCGCGCAACTTCGATGCTCTCATTCCTCTGCTCAACGACCATCCCGACCAGATGATGTTCTGCAGCGATGACAAACATCCCGACAGCCTCGTTGCAGGGCATATCAACCAGCTCTGCGCGCGTGCCGTCGCCAAAGGTATTAACGTCTTTAAAGTCCTAAAGGCTGCCTGCCTCAACCCCGTCCTGCATTATAAGCTGGACAACGGCCAGCTCCGCATCGGTGACCCCGCCGACCTCATCCTCGTCGAGGATCTGACAAACTTCCAGGTCAGACAGACCTGGATCAAGGGTCAGTTGGTCGCAGAGAATGGCCGTTCGCACATTACCACCCCCCGCCTTCCCGGTGCCGATCCTATCAACAAGTTCAGGGCCACACCCCGCGACGTCGCGGACTTTGCCTATCCCCTCGATAAATGGGGCGAGCAGGAGAACGTCGAGCAGGTCTATGTCATCGAGGCCCTCGACGGCCAGCTCATTACTAACAAATTGGTCGTCCCCGTCGCCGACACCCTCCCCCGCGAAGGGCGCCTCAACGCCAATCCGGATAAAGATATTCTCAAGATCGTAGTCGTCAATCGGTACCACCAGGCCCCCGTCGCCAAGTCCTTTATAAAGAATTTCGGCCTCAAGCGCGGCGCCCTCGCCTCTTCGGTTGCCCATGACAGTCACAACATCGTTGCCGTCGGCGTCGACGACGAGAGCATCACAAAAGCCATCAACCTCATCATCGCCCACAAAGGCGGCCTCAGCCTCGTCGACCCCGGCCCCGCCACCCCAGGCCCCGCCACCCACGCCGAGTTCATCCTCCCCCTTCCCGTCGCCGGCCTCATGAGTCTCAACGACGGCTACCTTGTCGCCGAAGCCTACACCAGGCTCGACCACAAAGCAAAGTCCATGGGCTCCAGGCTCGGCGCCCCCTTCATGACCCTTTCCTTCATGGCATTATTAGTCATCCCGCACCTAAAACTCGGTGACATGGGCCTCTTCGATGGAGACAAATTTGCGCTGCTATAATCCGCTGTACAAGCTATTTTTCAACTGGGAGACATACTCGGCCACAGACGCCGCAGTCCCGGACGAGGGGTCCTTCACCGCACAGTTCATCCGGATATAGTCTTTTATGTCCGCAACCTGCCAGAGCGCTGTGCCCGACATCGCGGGATAGTCCTTCTTAAAATTCGCCAATCGGGTCCTGATCTCATCGGGAGTCTGGCTGCCATGCGAGCTGCCACAGGTCCCAAAAGCGCCCCGGCAGTTGAAGATCGGATCGATCGGCACGCCGCCAGGGAGCCTGTCCACCCATTGCCCCGGCGCATTGCGGGCCCCGCCGTCATAACACTGGAGATAGATGGCGTCGATCAATCCCGGCGCCGAGCCAACCATAATGGCCTTCCAATACTCGGCCTTCGTATACGGGCACAGCGTCATATGCAACCCTAAGCCACCAAGCATCTTCCCCAATCCAACGATCGAGCTGTCATTATAGACCGACTCGTCGTCGATACAGACCGCGTCCACGCCCAGGTCCCTCTTAAAAACGTTTGCGATGGCATAGAGTGTGCTGTTCTTCCCTGTACCCGTCGTCACTCCGGGATACGATTTTGTCGGGGTCATCACCCAGTCCTGGATAAAATCGTAGGTGTTGGGATTCTGGTTGAACCACCGTCCTTCCAGCAGGATCTCGATCCTGTTGACCGGGCCACGGCCCCCGTTTGCCGGCGCCTTCCTCAGCGAGGCGATCCTATTCAGCCACTGTTTGTCACCCACATACTGTCCATCATGGATAATAGGGTGCTGACCGTCATCGCCGGAGAAGACGTCACCGTTGGATCGTATATAGAAACTGGAGAGAATGATCGTATTAAATCCTGACGACCGGAGCATTTCATAAGTCGAGTCGTCGCCGGGATACATCCCGCGGCCAAATAGAGTAAGACGGGCGCCCCCGCTCTTTCCCTGAGCCTGAGCCACCACCCGTGTCAACGAGGTCAATAAACAACAAAATAAGATTAGAGCCTTCATAAAGCGTAAATTAGTCAATAACTCATCATGAAAAAAACCATTCCTCCCACCAATACTCCCCGGGGCACCGTTACTCCGTCGTCCACCATTACTCCCCGGGACGCCAACATCCCCCCTGCCTTCAACATCATCGGCCTCCTCCTCACGATCGCGGTCAGCTACCTCTCCATCACTGGTCTGTTCAACCACAACACCATGTCCTTACAATCCGCGCGTTATCCCTCACTGTTCACCCCCGCTCCCTGGGCCTTCTCCATCTGGGGGCTGATCTACCTGGGGCTGGCGGGCTTCGTCATCTTCCAGGCGCGCAACAACCCCGAGGCGGCGGAGCTCCGGTCCCAAATACGAAGCTGGTTCCTTTTATCCTGTTTCGCCAACAGTTGTTGGGTGATCGCCTGGATGTACGACCTGGCCATTCTCTCTATCCTTTTAATGGTCATCCTCCTCTTTTCCCTGTTCATGATCATCCTTCGGACCGACATGGAGCTCACCGACCCGCCGCTGCGTACCATTGCCTTCGTCTGGTGGCCCTTCTGTCTCTATTCCGGCTGGATCACCGTCGCCTTACTCGCCAACATCGCCGCAGTCCTCGGCCGCCAAACCACCCTCCAACCGGTAGCCGCCGGCCACCAGCCCACCCTCCAAACGGCAGTCCCGATCCTCCTCCAACCCGAGCCCCTCGCAATCGTCCTAACCCTTGTCGCCGGCCTCATCTACCTTACCATGACCTGGCTCCGCAACATGCGCGAATACGCCCTCGTCGGCGCCTATGCGCTGGTCGCCGTAGGTGTCGCCGACCTTCACCGTTCCCCCGCGGTAATCCCCCACCCATCCGCGGTAGTCATCAACCTTCCCCCTTCCCACGCCGTCTCAACCACAACCTTCATCATCGCGGGCATCCTATTCCTCAGCAGCAGCTACCACGCGTATAAGAACCGGGCCTACTCTCCATTCAGAAAAAGGAGCTAACTTGTAGTCATATGAGTATTGACCAACAAGGCTGGAATGCCTTCACAAAAAAGGCCAGCGATACCCTGGCGGCAAGCCAGCCACCAGTTAATCACCAGCCATATATTCAAATACTCTTCGAACCCTCCTTCGATGACCATTCCCTTCTCCACCTAAGCTGGGACCCGACCACCGTCACCTGGCAAAGAACAACCTGGCTCAGATCCGTCGACGCTGCCAAATTCGATCCGATCGAAAACCTGAAATACATCGGCGTCCAACTCCACCCCACCCTGAGCCACGAACAGGGCGAGACCGATATCTCAAAAATCTCCCCCCTTCTCGATCTGGTAAGATCCCTCTCCATCCCTCCCCTCATCGACAAATCCGGCGGCATCATCCTCGACGGCTGCCACTACACCCTCACCATCGGCGTCGACGAATTTCAAACCACCTATAAATGGCATCGGCTCCCTGATGAGTGGACAAGGCTGCAACAAGTCGCCGGTATGTTGGAAGACCTAAATGAGTCGTTTCTTTGATCAGTATTCCAAAGGTTCCATACTCGTATGTCGGACTCTCAATACACGGATGATATTCTTCGTATACCGATACACAATTCTATAATGATGCTTCTCGAAAGCTCTGTAGCTCCCATCATTATCTATTTTGTATTTATCAGCAGCGTAAATTTCCGGATTATGAATTGCCTTGCTTACTGATTCGGCAATTTCTTCAACAACCTTTGACGCGTTTTTTGGGGAATCTTTATTGATGTGCGAGTGTATCTTCTTCAACTGTTTGAGAGATCGCTTGGTCCAAACCACCTCATAAACCATCTCTACCATTTCTTTATCTGCTTTAACAACTCTTCATGTGTGGTATAGTCACCCTTTTCATATTCCGCTTCCGCCTCATTCAATTCCGTGTTGTACTGCTCAATTGAAATGCGCTCTACCCCCTCCTTTCTGCTCTTCAGGAACGTCTTAATCATTTGAATAACAGACTTTTTTTCAGCATCATTCAGCTGAGTAAAATAACTAAACATCTCATTATCCAGTGCCTTCGCCATGTCTCACTATTTTCACAAATTTAATTTTTTATAAGGGCTTGTCCAAACGTAATTTAGAGACCAAATCATCTGATATGACCAAATCCACCTGCCTCATCTTCACCCGCGCCGCGATCTACACCAGCGTCGCATCCATGCTCATCCTGGTCTTCGGTACCACAATGGTCGAGGACTGGTCCGCACTGCCATCCCAATTCATACACATTGGCTTCCTGGCGATATGCCTGCAGTTCATATCCTCCAATTCCTGGTGCCTCGATAAAAAGATCTAACCCATGCTCTCCTACCTCCAGGCGCGAGCGATCGTAGAATCAAAAATTCAAAATTGGCATCACCCCTATGACAAACTCGTGATCGTCGAAAAAGGGATCATCGAAAAACCCTACGCCTGGATATTCCCCTATACTTCCCAAAAATGGCTGGAGACAGACGATATCAAATATGCAATAGCAGGAAACGCACCCTACTTTATCGACAAGCTCGACGGCCGCATATCAAGATTCCGCTCCCAAAGGCGACTGGCCGCTCTCTCCACCCTCCTCAAAGCAGAGGGCATGGCCAGCCAGATCGACCAGGCAATCCAAATTCACTGACAATAAACAAATTACAAAAATATTAAATATCTTTTTGATTTGCCGCCCCACTGCATTAACTTCATAGGAGTCTTTGTAAACCACATTCCTAAACGAAACACCAAAACTATGCAGCGCTCCATTGCCACCACCCACCTCGGCAGCTACACGATCAATTCCCAGCTCGTCGAAAAACTCACCGATTTCTTCAACCACACAGTCCCCGGCATGCTCTCCTCCGACATGTACATGATGCGGGCCTCCGACAACACCTCCCTCACCCTCATCTACCCCGACCATGCCGTCAAATATCCAAGAGCCAGCGAGTACCACGACAAGCCATTCAATGGCGAAATCGAAGGCATCGAGCTCGAGCTGACCCACGTCGCAAAATTCAGCGACGCCTCCAAAGCCATCGTAGTCGACCTTTCATTCAATAAAGACAAGGATAATAATTATCTGTATATGGCGCTGCAGGACGACAGCGCGGATAAGGAGCTGTCCGCGATCCAAAGCCGCCTGCTTACAATGCTCGAACAATACCGCAACAACCACCGCCTCATCTATCGCAGCGAATGGTTCCCCCCGATAATTTTCCTGGCCGCCGGCCTCTTCGGCAGCCTCACCTTCCTCATACACACCCAACCCCTTCGCGCACTCTTCGCCATCCTGTTCGGCTTCTGTGCCTACTTATTTATATTCCTCCACATAAAAGGCTACAGCGAATTCGAATCCGAATGGCAGCGGGGCTGGAACGCCTTCCTCGGATGGCTGGGCTTCGGCATCGCCGGCGCCGTGCTATCTATCTTATTCTTCTTATAACCATTCCTACCCTCTCACCATTTTCACCGCACCCGCCCCGGGCCTAACCCTAACCATCGGCCTGGTCGCCTACCCCTTCACCTTCTTCGTCGCACCCGCCGCCCCGGGCTTACCCGCCACCGGCGCAACAACCTTCGTCACCACCGCCTTCCCAACATAAGGTATCACCTTATCCCACGCCGTCACCGGCGCCTCACCAACCCCTTTCCCTTCACCCACCAACACCACCCGGAAAACACGCTTCTTCAGCTGCCCGGGATAACTACCCTTCGTATCGCCGATAGTCAGCAACTTTTCCTTATCCTTCCAGTTAATTCCAATAGTCGCAAACGCCCCCTTCTCATAATCATAATTGTCATTCTCATCCTCATACAATGTAAAAACTCCATCCGCTCCCGGATAGATCCGCAACTCAACAGTATCCGCCGGCTTCTCCGTTGCATACTCCATCCTCGGACCCATCGGAACGATCGATCCCTCCCTCACATACAACGGCAGAATATCGATAGGCGCGTCAGCCTGCAGCGTCTGACCACCAGCCAACCGCTTGCCCGTCCAGAAATCATACCACCCCGTCGCCGCCATTCCGCCCCCAGCCGCCGACCCGGCCGCAGCCGCCCCCTTCGGCAGATACAAAGAGCGCGCCGTCGCCCCCGCCTCCGTCACCGGATTCACGAGGAAAGCCGGCCCGAACATATACTGATCCGGTACCCCATACACCGCCGGGTCCTCCCGGAAATCAAAAGCCAGCGAACGCATCATCGTATACTGCTCCTGCGTCACCCGACCCGCCAACGAATAGATATAAGGCAACAATCGATATCTTAAATTATCAAACTTCAACAACACCTCACGCGTAGGCTCATCCCAGTTCGAAGAATACAGCGCGCGCTCCCCCTTCCCATGTATTCGGAAGATCGGACAAAACGCCCCAAACTGAAACCACCGCGTAAAGAGTTGCCTGAAGTCCGGCTGCGACCAATCCGGCGCCTGCCAGTGATAGTGGTACCCTCCAATATCCGAGGTCCAGTAGGGAATGCCCGAAGCACATGCATTGATACCCTGCGGCACCTGGTCACGGAAATCATGCCAGCTGCAGGAGATATCGGAAGACCAGAGCGTCGCCCCATTGCGCTGCTGCCCCGCAAAAGCCTGCCGCGCCAGGAAGAAAGCGCGCTTGCCGGGAATATCCCTGCGCCAGCCTTTGTAGATACCATCTGTATGCATGAGGGAATATGTGTTGAAATAGTCGATACCCTTGCCTGTATAGAAGGTAGCCAGTCGGCGCTGATCCAGCAGGGCCCCGTTATCCGGCTCGCACTGATCGATCCACCACGCATCCCAGCCATAACGGGCGACCAGGGAGTCCCTCGCCTGCTGCCAGTACAGCTCCCGCGCCCGGGGATTATGCGCATCGTAATAAGTGTCGAAAGTATGCGTCACCACATTGTCCCAGGTGATGCTCGTCAGCCCATCCATCGCCTTCAGCGCATCATAATCCGCCGTCCCCTTGCCAAAAACGGGCCATATGGATATCATCCCATGCAGATTCTCCTTATGCAGCTCGTCGACCATCGCCTTGGGATCGGGATACGCCGTCGGGTTCATTACGTGTGAGCCTATCGGTAAGGGGTCCCAGTAATACCAGTCCTGTACGATAACGTCGACGGGTATATGCGCCTGCCGGTATTTGCTACCCGCCGCGAGCACCTCTGCCTGTGTCTTATATCGGTCCTGTGACTGAAAGAGCCCATACGCCCATTTACCAAACATCGGCGCCCGTCCCGTCGCATCGCGGTAGAGCGAGACGATCCTGTCAAAGGAGGGGCCATAGAAGAAATAGTAGTCGACGAGCTTCCCGTCCTCGGAGGTATAACGGTATTTCGTATTACCCGCCATGCCGCCATAGAACCTGGAAGGGCTATAATTGTCCCACATCAGTCCATAACCTTTCGTCGAAAGCAGCACCGGGATCGCGCCCGTCATATATTTGATCAGCATATCCTGATCCCGTCCCTTGTAGTTGATAGAGAGCGAATCCAGCGGATGACAACCCAACCCAAACAACCCTTCATCCGCCGGCGACTTAAAAACCGTCTCCAGACCATACGTCGCTATCCCCGCAACCTGCCCCCGCTGCATCGACTTGCCATTGGCGCCATCCTCCTCCAGGACCACCTTCCCACCCAGGTCGGCATAGCTAATCCCATTCGTCGCCTTGTCCACGACGATCTTCAGCTTCTTTGTTGTGATCACAATAGACGAATTCAGTTCCGCCACCGTGAACTCTGTCGCCGGCGCCCAGTTGTTATTGGTCACCACCAGCGAAGACCGCCGGGGCAGCTGCGGCAACATAGTATAGCGAACCTCGACAACATCCGGCTGCCAGACCCGGATCACCATCGACCCGATGTCCAGAACAAAGTTTACGCCGTCGGCATCTTTTGTGTAGGATTTAATAGTGGCGCGGGATGTGGCCGCAACGGCCAGCAAAAAGAGAAGCGAAAGGGCAAATGATCGCATGGCAATGAATTAATTAAGGGTACCGAAGATAACAAAAAATCAATCGGTTGCAAAACCCGTCCCTCCCCCATTCCAGTCCTCCCCCAATAATTTTTTTTTCAATTTCATGTAACCAAACGGTTACTTTTCTTATATTTGTAACCGAACGGTTACCAATTATGAGAAGAGACGTATTCCAGGCCATCGCCGACCCAACCCGCCGCGAGATCATCCATCTCATCGCGCGCAAACCTCTGCCCCTGAATTCCATCGCCGAGAACTTCGAGGTGAGCCGCCCCGCCATCTCCAAACACATCAAGATACTCACCGAGTGCGGCATCGTCACCATCCATACCCGCGGCCGCGAACGCTACTGCGAAGCCAAACTGCAACGCCTGGCCGAAGTCTCCCAATGGGTCGACTACTTCCGCGTCTTCTGGAACCAAAAGCTCGACGCCCTCGGCGAGTTCCTCGAAAACGACGAGCCCCAACCTAAACCCCGCCGCGCCGCCAGGCCCCCCGGGCCCACCCCTGGTGCCACAAAGTCCACCTCAAAAACCAAACGCCGCAAAAAGCCTAAAAAATAAAACATATGGAAAAAGCCCAGGTCATCCTCGAGCGCACCTACGATGCCTCGCCCACCCGCGTCTGGCGCGCGATCACAGATCCCGCGCAGATGAGACAATGGTACCTGCCCGTCCAGGACTTCCGTCCCGAGCCAGGCTTCGGAACCAGCTTCGAGCAACAGAACAAAGGCAAAGTCTTCTCCCATGTCTGGAAAGTCACCGAAGTCGTTCCCGGCGAAAAGATCAGCTACGAGTGGCGCGTCACGGGCTTCCCGGGCAACTCCCGCGTCACCTTCGAGCTCACCCCCGATGGCGAGGGCACCCGTATCAAAGTAAGTCATATCGGCCTTGAAACTTTCCGCGGCGATATCAACCCTGACCTGCACCCGAAGAACATCGAGGAAGGCTGGGACTACTTCATCAACGAAAGCCTCACCAACTTCCTCGCAAAGGGGCCCGCCCAGGTCATCATGGAACGCGTCTACAATGCTTCAGCCGAAAGAGTCTGGCAGGCTATCACTAACGTTGACCAGATGAAACAGTGGTATATGCCGCTCACCGATTTCCGCCCCGAGCCAGGCTTCGAGACCTCCTTCGACGTCAGCGCCAAAGGTCACGATTATCGCCACATCTGGAAGGTCACCGAAGTCATTCCCAACAAAAAGATCAGCTACGAATGGCGCTACGGCGGCTTCCCCGGCAACTCCCTCGTCACCTTCGAGCTGACACCCCAGGGCAGGACCACACGCCTCACCCTCACCCACGTCGGGCTCGAAACTTTCGAAGGCTACAAGAACCCCGGCCTCCGGATCACCAACTTCGAAAACGGCTGGGGCAGCCTCCTCGGCACCATGCTCCCCGAATTCCTGGAAAAGCTGCCCGCAGCCGCCACAGCCGGCTAGTCGCCAACGCATCCGCGCCAGTGCCTCCGCATCAACGCGCCGCCAACGCATCCGCCAGTCTGTCCACCAACGCGTCCGCCCATGCGGACGCTTTCCTCACTATACCAGGTCCCGTACCTTTTCGATGATCAGCTCCGCCGTATTAAAGGTCAGTCCCCTGGCCAACAAAACATCCTTATTTCCATACCGGATAAAAACTTTACAATTCAGCCTTGCCATATTCTTTCTTAGCTTGTCGCCCGACGCCCCGACGATCTGCGAGGCGGCATGCGTGGCGTTGTGCATCGAAGCCGCCATGAGCCCCGCCGGATTCGCCCTGTAGGCAATCGTCGAGGGCCCCGAACCATGAAGATTTAGATCTATGGCGGGCTCAGATTTTCCCTCTTTCAGATACAGCGAGTTGACGTCCTTCTTTGAATACCGCTTGCCCTCGATCTCAAAGGCAACTTCGTCGATGCTGAACTGCCGGGAGCCGCGACTGAGATTTAGCAGGTACCGGATGAGGAAGAATAGCCCGGCTCCAAAAAGCAGCCATAGAAAAAGCCCCGAGCCAAACGAGGAAGGCTGAATGATAAGAACCAGTATCCCCGAGAATATCGGGAGCGTCACCAGCAGCGGCAGCAGGTTCTTCGCCGAATACTTCTCCATTTGATAAGTGATCACGTGTTTCCCCTGCGTACTATCGATGGAGAAACCGTATTTAGCGTTTACGGTTGACATAGTAATGAGATTATGATGTGAATTAATTTCTTCGACTGGGCAGTGAATTAATTTTTTACCTGAACAGTAAACTCGCCTTCGGTGATCGTGTGCGAGAATCCTGTACCACCCCCGTCGTAGATTTGACCGGAGAAAGTTCCCGAAGCAGACGTGGAGGTCAGCGAGTTCAGGGTGACCGTCACCTGTCCCGGCTGGATAGTCGCCGGGTTCAGCGTAATATAGAGGGCCCCCACCTCGTCCATATAACTAAGGCTTGCCGCCGAAAGAAAGCTGCCTGGCAGGAACGCCTGCGTATAGGCCTGACCCGTTGCGAACGGCTTGGTGCTGTTCAGGACAATGCCTACAAAATTCAGGCTGGCCGTGTTGGCGTTCTTCAGCAGGACGATAGTCATCGTATAACCGTTGCTCCCGGAAATATTTCCGTTCGAGACCGTGGCGATAGCCGATCCGCTATAGCTCTTTGCATTGCCATCCAGCTTGAACGTAGCGTGTGGCGTCGTGCTGCCGGCGCCGGAGCCGTCGCTGTTCTTTTTACAGGCGGAGACTAACAACAATAGGAAGGCGGGTAGCAGCATGGAAATTCCATTGCGTGACATAACTACAATTTTTTGATTTGAAAAAAAAGTGAAGGAATTTCAATGCTCCCCGCAGAGCATGTGGTCCACAAAGTAAATAAAGGCCTTTGAATAAAACAAGCCCCTCCTCAAAAAAAGAACGCTTGCGCAGTCCTGCACTAATCCGTACTTTTAATTAACCATTTAACCCCTATTGCATTATGCCCATAATGCCCGAAACAGACTTCACCAGCCTGCAGCAGGAAATTCTTTCCTTCTTCGCCAGCGAAGACCATTCCAGGATCAGGCTCGCCGTACCCGAAGAAGTACAGCAAAAAGAGATATCCCTCTTGAAGGACACGCTCATGAATGGCGAGCGATTTTTCTTCGTGATCAATCTGCTGAACTTTGAAATGGAGCACGCTCACGGCATCCAGAAATGGCTGGGATACGGAGAAAAGGAATTTAGCCTGCGTCAATACTGGGACACCGTCGTCCATCCCAGCCGCCGGCAGTCCCTCCTGCTGATCGTACGCCATATGTACGAGCTGCTGTGCCGGGGCGCGTATCCCCTGCAGTTCATGGTCCAGCGCTTCGCGACCCTCGTCCCCCTGCGGCACCGCCAGGGGCACTATATCCTCACCAAAAAGACAGCCTCCGTCTTCCAGTACGACAAGAACAACCGGCTCATCTCCTACCTCGACGAATTCACCATCATCAGCCACAGCTATCACGGAGAGCCCCTGCAGCCCGTGATGTACAACTCTCACGGCGAGAGAGAGCTCGAAAAGGAACGAGCCATCATGAACCAGGTGATGGAGCGGTTTGTCTGCATGAAAGTCTTCACACGCAGCGAACTGCAGACCATCCGCTGCCTCGTCTACGACACCAACATCACGCAGTCCGAGATCGCCCGTCAAATGGGCTGCACCGTCAACACCATCAGCACCTACTACCGGCGGTTCCTCGCCAAGGCCAGGGACTTCTACGGCCAGGACTTCCCGTCTGTGCTCGACGCCGCCCTATACCTGAAAAGAGAGGGTTTGATCTAAAACAACCCGCGTTCGTCCATTTTTTTTCAACTTGTCACAGACGAGGTGACAAAATCATTCCCGGCGAAGCAGCAATTTCGGGACGGAATTTCATATACCCCGCAGACATTCCCTTATTATCCATTCCTATCGTTGCAACCGTAGACAGATCTATTTCTTCACCTTAATGGATAATCCATGAAGTACATTCTATTGCTTTTTATGGGCTGGGGCTTAATAATGCCCGTCGCCCTGCTCGCCCAGACCAGATCCAAACCTGCCGCCTCTTCGAAAAAGAAACCTTCCGCTTCCACGAATTACGATTCCGTCACGCAGGCAGCAACAGCATCCCCCACCTCCGATGCCAATGCCCAGGCCGGCAGTCCTGGCGGCAATACCTCCGTCGGCGGTCCCGTCGCCAACCCCTCCGGAAAGGACGTGGTAGCCATCTATCCGTTCACCTCCGCGACAGGCTACGAGTATGACTATGCGGAGAGCGTAGGCAATGCTATCGAGTCGGGATTTGTCCGGTCCAACCGATTCACGGTCGTCGAGCGCAACCGGTTTGGAGCGATGAAGGACGAAGACCGGTTCAAGGAAGCCAATACCGCGGATGTAGTCCGCGTGGCGGCCAGGTTCGGCGCGAAATTCATCGTAACCGGTCATATCACCGGCGCCAGCACGGGTACCCTGCACGATCCCCAGGGCAGGTTCAGCGGCTATCAGACGAGCATCAGCCTTTCCTTTAAGATCATCGAGGTCTCGTCCGGCGAGATCAAAGTGACCGAGTCCCTCAATCTGGCCGGCAGCGGTGGGAGCACCCCGGCGGCAAAAGGCGCCGCCTATGGCAGTATCGACGGCATCACGCGTCGCATCATCGCCTCCTACTTTCCGCAGCGCTTTCCTTTCATGGCAGTCCTCACAAAGGATACTAAGAAACGACAGGGGGAAATACTTACTTCCTTCAAGATATGGGGAGGGTCCGACCAGGGTCTGAAAGTGGGAGATATGGTAGAAGTCTATTCTTTGTCGGAGATCATGAACCCCGTAACCCATAAGATGGTACAGGAGAAACAGCTCGTCGGGGCCGCAGAGGTCGCAGCCATCAACAGCGGTACCACGGCAACCTGTACCGTCTACAAGCCCGGCAAATACGGCAAGCCACTGCTGGACCTTGTCACGGCCAGTCCCGACAAGGTCGCAGTCGAATACACCGGCGGCGTAAAACCGAAAAGTTTTTGGGATAGCCTCTAACCCCCGGCCCTCACCCAGGCGGTGCAACACCTGCCTCTCACCCGACCAGCGCAATACCTGCCCATCTCTATCCCCTACCCATCACTCGACCAGCACAATGCCTGCCCAGTAATAGGGCGGGTATTTTTTTCGCATGGCGTCCTGCGTGGCCGTGAAAGCCTTGTAGACGTCACCGCTGCTGTCGAGGTGGCGATAGAAGGACACCATCATCTCAGCAGTCTGCAGGTCAGGCACTTCCCACAGGCTCAGCATTTGCTTGTGTACGCCGGCGATGGCGAATCCGCGCTGCAATCCCATCGTCCCTTCGTTATCCGACAGATCGCCCAGGCCGGTCTCGCAGGCGCCTAAGACAGCCAGCCGCGTCCCGGAGAGGTCCAGCTGCGATATCTCATAGGCGGTCAGGATGCCGTTGTCAATAGTGTCGGGCAGCAGCTTGCCCTGCCAGGCCTTGTTGGCGCCGCTGAAAAGGATGCCGCTGCGCAACAGAGGATCAGCGCCCGATCGCCTGTCCGGCAAATAATATCCATGCGTCGAAAAATGAAGGATGTCATATCCACCATGCTGCTCGCGAAAATTGTCTTCCGTCGCGTTCTCACCGGTGAATGAGCGGACGACCAGGCCCTTGCTCTCTGCCGCGGCCACGACACCCTGCACCTCTTTCCGGCTGTTGGGGAGCGCGCCCCAGCGGGCGGGAAGGCCACCACGGCTGCTGTCGGGCCCTCGGGCAGCACTTGGCCCCACACCCCCACCGGAAACCACACTCCTACCGGGTCCTGCTCCCCTGTCATAGTCCATATCGCCCCATATCTCCAGCCGGCGCAACGGAAGGTTCTCTTTTTCTCCTTCGAGCGACCGGAGGGACCCCAGCATATGCACGGCGTACTTATCCCTCAGCAATCCGGGCGTCCCGTGCATCCCGCGTGTCTCGGTCGTCCCGCGTGTCCCGGGTGTCCTGGGCGTCCCGTGCGTCTTCGGTGTCCCGGAAGTCCCGTCGCTGATGGCCCCGAACGCAATGCGGTTGAGCAGACCATCCGACAGAATATAGATCGTATGTGCGTTCCCGATATACTTCTCCAGCGGAGCCCACACCAGCCTGTTCAGCGCAATGGCGGCCGACCGCGATCGGACAGTCACGGCGTGCTTGGGATCGTAATAGATGCCCGCAGGATCTTCCAGCACCGTCCTTAGCCGCGCTTCGGCACACAGGTCCACGCAGACCGGGGCGGTCCGTCCGGGCGCCAGGATCAGGGCAGCATAATAAATGCTGTCGGTCTGTCTGTAGTCAAACAGCTGATAACGGATGAACTTGACCAGCGCCGACCCTGCCGGCAGCTTTTGAAGGAACTGTGCGGCCGTCTGTGTAGTGGTAAACCCATCCCCCTGAAACGTCCGGCTCCGGAGCGAAAGCTCCTTTTCCTCTTTCTCGATAAGAGCGGCGAGGCTATCTGTTGCGGCAGACGCCCCCCCGTTGCGGGTATGATAGTACACAGCAGAAAGCGCCGTCTTATGCCTGCTCCACGAATCGAGAGTTTTGAGCAGCAAGGGATCGTTCTGAACCCTGATGCTGTCGATCAGCGCCCGCGTGCTGAACAGCACCATCTTATTCAAAAACACCTGCTCTTCGAATATCCTTTCTGCAAGCCGCGACGAATCCGCGTGATGGATGTGGACATGGATGACGGAAGGCAGAAATTGAAATGCGCCGGCAACTGTACGATACAGGTCCATCTTCCCTTCAGCAGACAACCCGTAAAAATTCCTGCGGATATATCCGATCAGCTCGTCTGTAGAGCTATCGTAGTAGTCGAGGGATTGGTTGAGTCGTCCCTGGATCGCCCGCAGGTGCGCCAGGTTTTGAGTAGTTTTCATATAGTCCACCGAATGCACACCCTCGATCCGCCTAAAAACATCGGCCGCCTCTTTAAAAAGCGAATCAGCCCGGCCACCATTGTTCACTAACGCGTAGACAAGGGCTTCGTTCGTGAGGGTCCTTGCGTAAAAAACCTCTCCCTCTCCCCTCAGCTGCCTTAAGGCGCCTAGCGCTTCTCCATAGGCGGCCATCGCCTGACCCAGCTTCCATTGCTTATAATAGCTCCATCCCAGTCCGTTGGTGGCCATAGCGTATTGCATGTTCGCCTTCCCCATCCGGGTCCGGATATATTCCTCCGCCTTCCCGAAAAGTATGCTTGCGCTGTCATAACGTCCCCTGTCGGTGCAAAGCTGGGCATAGTTATCCAGGTATTCGAAATAGCCTGTATTCTCGATGCTCACCTTCGTCGCATACAGTGCCCCGATGCGTCCATACAGGTTCAGGGCTTTGGCCGGATTACCTAAAGTAGCGCAGACGTAGGCCAGATTGCTCATTATCACGACATATTCGCCGGGACGGTCCGGGAAGTATTTCAAATAATAATTCAGCGCTTTCTCAAGAGCGGCCTCCGCCTTCGCGGGCTCGCCTGTCATCTGGTACAAGGTGCCATAAGAATTGAGCACGGCGAGATATTCCTCGCTGCTGTCCTTTTTTTCGAATACTCTCAGCGACGTCCGTAAGACAGAATCCGCATCAGCATACCGCGTCAGCTGCAGATAAATACTCCCCAGGGTAATACATGCGCCTGCATAGTCTGCATTTTCCCTTCCGGCTATCCCTTCATAGTTGGCGCAGGCCTTTTCCGCGTAGCGCAACCCCTTCATGGGCTGAGAGATGTCTACATACAGCTGCGCCAGGTTCACTCCAATATAGGCATAGATCCGGCTGTCAGCGCCGGAGTCCTTCTCCGCCTTCCCGATGGCCTCAACGGCCTTATTTATTGCCAGGGAAATATCATTCTTTGAAAAAGCCTCTTCAGCCTCCTTGTATAGCTGCTCCGCACTCAGCGGGGTGGCGGAATTCGCTTCATTCTGCCCTGTGTCGGATTTCCCTCCATTTAGCGGCTTGGCGGGTTTCCCTTCATTCAGCGTGGTGTCGGATCTCCCCGTCTTCTTCGCATTAGCGGGCCCCTCCGCGCGAGGCGGCTTGACGGGTGGAGACTGTGCGCGAGTAACATTTGGACAGACGATTATCAGGGTCAATAGTAGGGGTAGCAGTCTGGTCATGAGATGAGGTTTATACCTCCAAAATAACCTATACCCAGAAATCTTAAAAAAAATTCTCTTTCTCCCAATGACATTTTCAGACAAACGCCGGAAGGATATATAGCTGATTGCTCTTGTTCTTCCGGAAGCTTCATGCAGCATGGCATCCTTTTTCACTTTTAAAAAGCATTACCATGTTCAATTTGAAGCACTATCGCTTGTACAGTTTCTCCGAGCCCAATCCCACTCTTGTCAGACTGTTTGAAGTCTTCGAACGCACCCTCAACAAGGGGATGACCTACCGGGAATTCAGGTTCTTTTTCTTCCGCCACAAACCCCATTTTATGGATATCACTTTCATGGAAAGAGAAGGCAGGGACGTGGGCGTCATCGTCACTACCTTCTATCGCCACGAGCTCGGCGGACGGCCGGTTACCATCTGCAGGGGGGCGGCGGGCATCGACGAAGACCAGCCAAAAGGTAGCCTCCCCTCATGGCTGCTATGTCGAAAATACATCCGCTATCGCCTGCTCCACCCCTTCGAAAAAATGTATATCACGGGCTATATGGCCAGTCCTCTGCTCTATTCGATGATATGCAAATACACCCATCTGGCCTATCCCAAGGCGGGCGTGCCCGTCACCGCCGCCATCCTCACGCTGTGGGACCAGCTCATCAGGCTCTATGGCATGCAGAAGAGAGTCGTAGCGCCTTTTGTCGTAGAGCTTCCTTTCCGGGTTACCTCACGCCCGCAGGATCAGCAGCGGATTGCAGAAAGCCAGGATCGGGACGTCCTGTTCTACCTGAAGACGAACCCTGACTATAAGGACCAGAAGGGAGTGCTCACAATCGTGCCCGTCACCTGGTATAACATCACCGTCACCAGTTTTCGCGCGCTGGTCTGGAAGCCTATCACCCGGAAGTTGCGCCTCAGCCGGAAATCCCGCCGCCGCGGAGCAGCAGCGCCCGCACGGGTCAGTGGAGCCCATCAACGGGTTAGCGGCCCCCCCTTACATAGTTAGTTCTTAAAAGTCCGTTCGCTCGTCGTGTGGGTAGACGCTTCAGTGGAAATCCTGTATATTGTGATTCCAAGGCTGCACCCCACATGGCGAGCGATTCTTACAAACCGGATATCTTTTATTATGAAGCTTTCAGCAGGAACTCACCGGAAGCAGACATCATCCGGGCCTACCGGTTGTTGTATGAGCAATACAAAGGACTCGCCTGGTCGCTGCTGAAGAAATACAGCTTTGGCAGCTTCGAAGACTTCCGAAAAGACATGGAATCCGCATATGATTTCGCTATCGCCACACTGATCGTTGAGATCCAGGATGGCTATGCAGCCGGTCCCGCCTCCATCAGGACGCGTCTCTACCGTCAGATCAAATGGAGCTTTCTGGACAGCAGGGAATATGCGCAAAAGGGAAGGCACACGATGGCACAATTAACGAAAGAGTATGCCGGGGACGCGACAGTAGACGAACTGGTCCTGCGCGAGCTGCGGCAGGAAGAAGAAGAGCTCCGGCGTGCGATCCGCCAGGGCATTGCCCTGCTGAGCGACCAGTGTAATAAAATATTGACGCGATTCTACTACGAACACCAGTCATTCCAACAGATCGCCCGCGAACTGGGCATAAGAGAGGCGTCGGCCCGCAACCGGTCGTACGAGTGCAAGAAGCAGCTGCGGATATGGCTTGTTGATTTTTTGAAAAAGCGTTAACCCTTTCATATGCACTTTTCCGAACAACAGTGGCAGGACTTCGAGGACTTTTTTTCCGGGCGGATGCAACCAGACCGCAAAGCCGCTTTTTATCTGCAGCTGGCCGGCGACCTGCAGCTACAGGAAGCGTTCGAGCTGGAGAAATCCCTCCGGCAGTACGACGACCTGGATGAATGGACCAGCATTCCTCTCCCCGACCGGGAGAAGGTCGATCGATTGCTGCAGCTGCTGTCCCGCGAACGCCCGGGGCCCATAGCGCCCCCGGATTCGGCGCCCGTAGTGCCACCGGATCCCACGTCCATAGCGCCCCCGGATCCCACGCCCGTGGTGCCCCTTCGCCCCGCCGCCAGCTTCCAGGTGGCCGTCGCCGCCGCTATCGTCTTCATATTCCTCATCAGCTACCTGATAGTCCGGCTCTCCCCTTCTGCTACTACCCCTCCGGTGGTGAGACGGGATCGTCCGGTCATCAATGAACCGGCTCCTGATACAACCGTGAACACCGACAAAGGGCTGTTGGCCTATAACAGTTTTTACCACCGGTACACACCTGGTCGCCAGGATCCTATCGAACTGCAATACTCACTCGGGCTCTATTCTGACGAAAAATATGACCCTGCCTTACATTCCCTGAACGACTTTGCCGGCAGCAGGGGCAGCGATCTCACTCAAAGGCCAGACATCAAGGCTTCATTACCCTTTTACAAAGCGCTGTGCTATCTTTCATTGCTACAGCCTGACCGCGCCCTGCCACTTCTGCAGCAGGCCCATTCCGTCTCTCTTCCGCCCGGTCCCCTTGCACAAAACATCGACTGGTATCTCGCCCTCTGTCAGCTGCGCCTGGGGCATGCGAAGGAAGCCGTCGAATTGTTACAATTCTTGCAACAGCATGCCTCCGGCGAGGTAAAGATAAATGCCGGTCGGCTGCTGGAAGCTCTGAAGTGATAGGCATACCTTTGCGTATTATGCGTCTTTCTGAAGCTATCGATCTTTTGGATGGTCCCGCCCTGCACGAGCTTATCGGTTCCCCTACACCCCTCCGTTGGGCCGATCTCGGCTGCGGCTCAGGTCTCTTCACCGAAGCCCTCGCACGTTTCCTCCCTTCAGGCAGCACCATCTATGGTCTCGACCTGCGTCCCACCCTTCAGTCGGAGATGGTCGGCGGCGTGCGTCTGGTCCCATTAAGTACTGATTTTATAAATGTCCCGCTGCCGGTCTCCGGCCTCAACGGCATACTGATGGCCAATTCCTTTCATTATGTCGCGGACAAGCCCGGCTTCCTTTCGATGCTGACGAAGCCACAGCATCCGGATCACCCGCATAGTGCGCCGCTGCTTCCGGGTAGTCCCCTGCTATTTGTCGAATACGATACCGATACTCCGGTGTCCACCTGGGTACCCTGGCCCGTTAGTCTCGCAAAGCTCCGTCCCCTGTTGGCGGCCGCGGGCTGGCCAAGGGTCGAGAAGCTCGGTCAGCGGCCTTCCGCGTTTGGGAGAAGTAATATATATGCGGCGCTGGCACTTGCAAAAAAATGAATAATTTCAATCCCATGAAAAATACCCTCCGACCTGCCGTCCCTGCCGACCGCGACGGCATCATTGTCCTTCATAAAAAAGTAGCCCGCATCTCCGGCGGCCTCGCGCGCGCAGAAGACGAGATCAGCATCGAATATGTAGAGGGCTTCATGAAAGAAGCTGCACACAACGGCATCCACCTTGTCATGGAAAACGCAGACACCGGCGCCATCATCGGCGAGATACACTGCTACAAGCCCGGCCTCAAATGTTTTGACCATATGTTCAGCGACCTGACCATCGCCGTCGACCCCGATTTCCAGGGCCAGGGAGTCGGCAAAGCCCTCTTCATGGGCGTCCTCAACGAAGTAAAAGAAAATCGCAACGACATACTCCGTATCGAGCTCCTCACCGGCGAGACCAACAAAAAAGCGATCGCCTTCTACGAGGGCATCGGCTTCACCATCGAGGGCCGTATGCCATCCCGCTACCGCAAACCCAACGGCGAGCTCGACGCCGACATCCCCATGTCCTGGCTCAACCCCAACTGGCGCGGCTAACCTGCGGTCCACACCCGTCACCCGTCCCTCCCCCGCATCGCCCCACTCCCGTCACCCTACCCCCGCGTCACCAAAGCCACTCCCGGGGCCACAACCCATTCCCCCACGTAATCCCCAAACCAACGTCACCCCCGGGGTCCCATTCCCCCACTCCGACCAACAAAAAAAGGGTATCCCCATCAGAGATACCCCTTCGATAAATCACAGGAATAACTAATTCGTGTGATCCTTTCTGTTATCATCCTGCACCCGCACCTGCCGCTTGGCCTTCGCTACAGGGTGGTCCACACCTTGTTTCTTTAACCGTTTTGAGTCCTTATTTATATCCTTATTTTCCCTGGCCACCGCCTTATGATCGTGCATGGCTTTGCTCACCCTTGCGTGAGACCAGTCCTTGCTCACCTTATGAGAGGCGGCCTTCTTTTCGCGGACGTCCGTACGGAGATCCTTCATCTCCTGTTTCTTCTGCGGGTCGGTTTGGGCCATCACACTGGCTGTCAGTGAGATACCCAATATTAACATTACTAGCTTTTTCATAGTTAACACTTTTGAAGGTATCTATGCCATTCCCGTGCCACCCGGGAATTTTCTCAACGACTTGCAGCGCATATACAGGGCGGGTAAATTTCTTAACTTAGCATTGACAACAGTTAACATGCAGCAGACACGCAACTATAACACTATCAGTCCTTCCGCGCGGGCCCTCCTCCTGATGAAAGCCCATACCACCATTCCCTTCGCCCGCGAAGCCGCCACACTGATCGAGTCCCGTTTCCCCGAGCGGCAGCCCGAGCCAGCTCCCGAGCGGTCCTCGGCCCCAACCCCCGAGCGGTCCTCGGCCCCAACCCCCGAGCGGTCCTCGGACCCAACCCCCGTTCCCTTCGAACCCGACTTCACCACACGTCGCCCCGGCTTCTGGATCCGCACCATGCACTTCGAAGCCCGTTACTGGAGCATCAATCAACTTTTGCCCGACGACATCACCAATATTCTGGAGCTTTCCTCCGGCTTTTCCCTGCGCGGCCTCGCCCTCGCCACCGATAAGCCGGTATACTATATCGACACCGACCTCCCCGATCTGATCGCCACAAAGCAGCCTCTCGTCGACGCGCTCGCCGGCCCACTCCTCGGTCATTACGAGCTACGTCCATTGAACGCACTCGACGCACCAGCATTCAACAATATTATAAATGAATTTCCCGCCGGCCCCATCACAATCGTCAATGAAGGCCTCCTCATGTACCTCGGTATCGAAGAGAAAAGGCAGCTCTGTCGTCAAATACGCAATGCCCTGGCTGAGCGCGGCGGCTACTGGATCACCGCTGACATCTATCTCAAACGCGACCTGCCCGAAGATACCGAGCTGTCCCAGGGCGACACCCTGAGAGAATTCCTCGAACAGCACAACGTAAAAGCCAATATGTTCGATTCCTTCGAAGAAGCCACAGCCCTCTTCGAATCCGAAGGCCTGGTCCTCGACAAAGAGTTCGAGCCCGACTACATGAGCCTCACATCCCTGCCCCACTTCCTTGCCTCCGCCTCCCCCGAACTCCTCCAACGCATCAGAACCAATTTCCAGGGCAAGATGCACACCACCTGGCGCCTGAAGGCCTCCTAACCCTCAGCGGCCCCCCAATCCCCTCAGCGGGCCCCCCAATCCACTCAGCGGGCCCCCCAATCCCCTCAGCGACCCTCCGGGCGTCCTCCCCCAACATGAGCCACGCCCCAAGTGCGTAAGCCACGCCTCACTCCTCCGTTACTCACTCCTCAAACTCCTCACCGGACTCATCACCGCCGCCCTCACCGCCTGCACACTCACCGTCACGAGCGCAATCACCACCGCCGCGGCCCCCGCCGCCACAAATATCCACCAATACAACGTCGTATGATATGCGTAATTCGCCAGCCAGCTACTCATCACCCACCACCCCAATGGGAACGCTATCAAACAGGCAATCCCCACCAGCTTTAGGAACTGCCCCGACAACAATCCCACCAACCCCGGCACCGACGCCCCCAGGACCTTCCGGATACCCAGCTCCTTCAACCGACGCTCAGCCGTATACGCCGCCAGCCCGAACAACCCCAGACAAGAGATGATGATCGCCAGCACAGCAAACAGTCCCGCCAGCCTCTCCGTCAGCATCTCATTCGCAAACTCCTCATCAAAATCAGTGTCCACGAACTTGTACTGCGGCGGAAACCCGGGGCTCCGACGTTTGATGACCCCCTCTACCCCCGCCAGCGCATCAGACATAGGTACACCCGACCGCAGCCGGATATTCAAATAATGCGTCCCCGGGGGCTGGTTATAGAACAACAGCGGCGCCGCCGACTCATACAAGGTGTTATACAAAAAGTTCTTTACGATCCCCACCACCGTCAACTGCTTTCCGCCCCCGTCCTTAACAATGCTCCCCACCTTTCCATAAGAACCCATTGCAGCGGCCATCGCCTCATTGATAATTACGCTATTGCTGTCAACTGAGGTATTCGTATAGAATCCCCGCCCCGCCACCATTCGCATACCCATGGTCGATAAAAAATGCGCATCGATACTCTCCCAGGTCACCAGAAGGTCCAAAGAAGGGTTCTTCCCCTGCCAGCTATAGTTGTCGGTATTGTTCCATATCTGTGTCACCGGATACTCGCTCAGCGAGGCATCTGCCACCATACCCGTGGCGAGCAGATCGTCATGTATATTCAGCAGCTGCCGGGTCTGGTTATCCTGCAGCTGAATATATAGTAGATTGTCCTTGGTATACCCCAGGTCGCGGCTTCGCACATGCTTTATCTGGCGGAAGATAACGAACACTCCCACGATCAGCACGATCGCAATAGTGAACTGCGCCACCACCAGTCCCTGCCGCACAAGCCCCCGACCGCCCGATCGCAACCCTTTCAACACACCTATAGGATTAAAGGAAGACAAATAAAATGCAGGATAGCTCCCCGCCACCAACCCCGTCACTACCACGATCCCCAGAAGATAACCGACATGCAGCGGCCGGCCCAGTCCGGGCTCCAGATCCTTTCCCACAAGCGTATTGAATCCCGGCACAAAAAGATACACCAGCCCCACCGCGATTACCACCGCCACAAATGACAACACCAACGCCTCGACAATGAACTGTACGATCAGGCCCCGGCGCGCAGCCCCCATCACCTTCCTGACACCCACCTCCCGCGCCCGCTGCTCGGAACGTGCCGTAGACAAATTCATAAAATTGATACACGCGATCAACAATATGATCCAGGCAATAAAAGTAAAAAGTCGTACATACTGTATCTTCCCTCCCGCCTGCTTCCCGTCGGTAAAATCAGCCCGCAGTCGCCAGTCGTTCATGGCAAAAAGAAAAGGTACAGTCTTATTATTCTTCTGATGCCTCCCCAGCAGCGCCGACAGTTCCCGATCCACAGCCGCCCTGTCCACACCCCGATCTACCTGCACGAACGTATGCGCCCAGTTCGCGCCCCAGTAACTCTGCCACACATACTTATGCTCCTGGTTTTCCATCGGGGCCAGCCACTGGAACTGAAAGCTCGAATTCTTCGGCAGATCATTGAACACCCCGCTGACCACAAAGTCCTGCTGATTATTGAGACGCAGCGTCTTCCCGATAGGATCGGCATCGCCAAAGAACGTCTTCGCCATCGAGACATTCACCACTATCGAATGCAGCTGGCTAAAAGCACCACCCCTTACAAAGCTGATCCCCAGCGCCGGGAACACTCCCGGATCAGTATAATCCCCCTTCTCATAAATGGCATTATCCCCAAGCGCAAACAGTTCCGCAAAAGTTCCCGACATCCGAAACGCCCTCACCACTCCCGGCACCTCGGCCACTATCGCCGCCGACATCGGCCCCGGCGTCGCATGAAAAGTCGATACTTTCCCTTCATAGGTCTGATTCTCGTATACCTGGTAAAGATAGTCGCGGTTAGCGAAACCATGATCAAAAGATACCTCATCTTCCACCCACAAAAATATCATCGAAGCACACGCGATCCCGATCGCCAATCCCGCAATATTCAAAACACTATAGGTCCTCTTCTTCAGAAGATGCCGAACAGCCGTCGTCAAAAAATTCTTTATCATATGGATAGATTGCTTTATTCGCCACACAAACCTCTTCGGTCAACATTCACCTACTCAGTCCTCAAACTCTTCACCGGATTCGCCAACCCCGCCTTCAACGCCTGAAAACTCACCGTCAGCAGCGTGATCAACAGCGCACCCGCACCCGCCGCCACAAACACCCACCACGGTATCCCCGTCCTGTTCTCATATCCCTGCAGCCACTGATGCATAAAATAATAAGCCACCGGCATCGCGATCACCAGCGAGATAGCCACCAGGGCAATGAACTCCCGCGACAACAGCCGCCAGACACTGACAAGCGACGCCCCCAGCACCTTCCGGATACCGATCTCCTTCGTCCGCTGCTCGGCCACGAACGATGCCAGACCAAAAAGTCCGAGACAAGAGATAAATATCGCCAGCGCCGCAAAAAAAGTCGCCAGCCCACCGATCCTCTGCTCGTTTCCAAACTTCTTCTCGTATTGCTTATCCACGAACTGATACACAAAAGGACTACCCGGATTGTATTTCGCAAACACTGCACCTGCCCGCCGAAGCGCCTCGCCCGTCGGAAGCGCGCCATTCAGCCTCAGCTCGATCGTCCCGCCTCCATTCCCAACCAGCGTATACAACGAAGCCGTTATCTTCTCAAAAGGATTCGCCCTGATCATATCGCCGCTGACCCCAATTACCGTATAAGGCCTGCCATGCAGCTTGATACTCGCGCCGACCGGCTTCTTCAGCCCCATCAGCCGCACCGCCGCCTCATTCAGGATCATAGCCGACGAATCCGTCGCCATATCCCGCGCAAAATCCCGTCCCTGCGTGATCTGCCAGCCCACCGCCCGGCCAAAGTCCACCGTCACCTGATTGGCATTGACCAGCGGATGCGCCTCGGGGTCCTTGGTATCCCACCAGAAATCGGTGGTCCCGCCCCAGCTATTGGTGATGGGGCAGGAAGTCTGCGCATAGGCCGTAGCCGCACCCGTATTCAATAATTCATTACGAATAGCTTCGGCATGCTTATAAAGATCCTTCGTATTCATATCCATCTCGACTAACCGACTTCGGGTATACCCAACCGGTAAGTCTTTTGCGTACTGTATCTGACGGTACACCACGATCGTCCCCACGATAAGCATCACACTCACCGTGAACTGCAGGGTCACCAGTACCCGACGGGGAATAGAAGCAAATCTCCCCGCCTTGAACGTTCCCTTCAACACCTTCACCGGCCGGAAGGAGGAAAGATACAACGCAGGATAGCTCCCCGCCACCAGCCCCGTCAAGAGACTAAAACCAAACCCGAGTCCCCAGAACACCGGACTCTTCCACAGGACCACCATCGTCTTATCGGAAAGGCTGTTAAAAAAAGGCAGGCTCAGCTGCACCAGCACCAGCGACAATGCAAAGGCCAGCAGAGTCACCAGCAGCGACTCGCTCAGGAACTGCAGCACCAGCTGCCGGCGTATCGACCCGATCGCCTTCCGGATGCCCACCTCCTTCGCGCGCCGTTCGCTGCGCGCCGTCGAAAGATTCATAAAGTTGATACAGGCCAGCAGCAGCACGAACGCGCCGATGATCCCAAAAAGCCACACAATATTGATCGTCCGGCTCGTCTCCACGCCGTCCTTGTATTGGTATAGGCGCAGATGGCTGAGGGGCTGCACAAAGAACTGCGGCTTATATTTGGGATAGTTGCCCTGCCGCTCGCGGGCCATCCGGATCTTGGCGGATGCCGCGCCGTAACTCACCCCCGGCTTCAGCTGCGCAAATATCTGCCAGGAGTTGCTGTCCCATTCAGTAAGGCTTTGCTTCGTATCGTCGCTGTAAGCCGCCCACTGGTCCCACGCGCCGATATACTGGTAGTCCGTAAAACTGCTGTTCTTTGCAAAGTCTTCGTATACTCCCGCCACCGTCAGGTTGTAATTGTTGTCCATTTTGACCGTCTTACCCATCGGGTCTTCGGCGCCGAACAAGGTCTTTGCCATCGACTGCGACAGCAGTATCGCATGCATGTCCTTCAATGCGTCGCGCCTGCCCGCGATCATCCTGAGCGTCATCATCTGTGGGAATTCCGCATCAACATAAGCCCCGGTTCCGGTGATGAGCTTATCCCCAACGGCCACTACCTGGTTCTTCGACTGCGAAGACCGGCAGACATACTGGAAGTCGGGGTAGTGGTCGCGCATATCCTTTGCCAGCGGTATGGGTACGATGCCATAAGTATCGGTGCCGCTGCCAAAGTTGACATGCTGCATGACCTGCCCGATGCGGTCGTAATTGTCGGTATTATGTTTGTCAAAGGAAAGTTCGTCGTAGATCCACAGCCCGATCAGCATCGCCACGGCCATGCCCGTCGCGAGCCCGGCGATATTGATAGTAGAATAGAGCTTACTCTTCAGCAGGTTGCGCCAGGCGACCTTCAGATAGTTCCGGAACATAGCGTTGGTTTGCAATCCCGCGTCCAACAACATGCCAGACCGCTAACCACTTACCTTTCACCCTCTTACAACCCTCCCAACCGTCCGCACTGTCCGCTTTCGCAACACCACCTGTCCGCTACCTGGTGCCATCCCCCGTCCTCACCAGCGGTGCCTCCACAGGGGTCATCCCCTAGTCCACCTTCACCATCTCATACTTATCACCCCCATCCTCTACCAACGCTTTTACCGGTCCCCCACCCGCAGGCCTTACAAACTCAACCCTACCCCCCGTCCTTCGGATAAAAAAATGTCGCTCATCGCTTGGATACAAGGTCATCGCCGGCATATGCTCCGACCCAGCCCTCAACCTCCCATTCTCCACAAACACCTTCACCGTCTCCGGGCCCTTATATTCACCCACCCACTGCCGCAGTGCCGCCTCCGGCAAAACGACCCAGCTATGATAGGGCTGATACCCCTCCCATTCCCACGGTATATCCACCCCCGCCAGCCTCCGCACCAACTGCGCATAAACTCCCTCCGCGTTATCGCTGTTCGACAAAAACACATAAGCCTCCCGTCTACCCGGTATGCATACACTATAATTCTGCCACCCGTCATCATGCCCCTCTTTAAAAAACACCTTCCCCGCATAAACGTCCTTAAACAATCCCCAACCCAGTCCGTACGCCAACTCCATCCCCCGGTTAGCCAGTGTCGAGTCCTTATTCAGCGAAGGGAATTGGTGTTTCTGATAGATGGCGATCTGAGGCGACACCATCTCGTCCCATGCCTTCGCCGTAATACCCTGATGCCGCATCACCGCAGCCAGGAACCGGGTATAGTCCGCCACCGTCGTCTCCATCGAACCCGCCGCATTCGGCTTGCTCCTTCGTTTCTTCGGAAGGGTATCTCCATCGGCCGTATGTCCAACGGCATAGTCGTCGTCAAACTCGGCCCGCCAGACATAGTCGGTACGCCGCATGCCGAATGGTCCAAAGATCCGTTGCCGCGCCAGCTCGTCCAGCGACCGGCCCGTAACAGTCTCCACCACCAGCTGCAGCAGCAAAAGTCCCTCTCCGGAATACGCATATTGGCTGCCGGGAGTAAAAAACATCTCCAGCTTCTTATTATCGTGCGGATTGAACCACCTGAAATTCGGGAAACCGGTCGTGTGACTAAGGCAGTGCCGCGCCGTGATCAGTCGCCATCGATCATCCCCTTCGAGGTCTTTGTAGTTGGGGTACTCCGGCAGTGGCCTGGGCAGATAAGTATACAAAGGCTTGTCCAGGTCGATCACCCCCTCCCCCACCAGCTGCATCACCAAATAAGCAAACACCGCTTTCGACAGGCTCGCCCCATACATACAAGTCGCCGTATCCCCCAACTTCCCCTCCGGCCCGTTCCTATAACCATAGCTCTTTACATACACGACCTTATTGTCCCTCACAATCCCCACATCCAACCCCGTCACCCCAGCGCTGTCCATAAGATTCCTGACGATCGCGTCCACCTCCCTTGTCTGTGCACCAGCACTACCCCCCGGCCGTTTCGCAGTCCCCGCGGTCTGCGCTCTAACACCACCTCCCACCAACAACAAGATCGCAACAACGGTAATTCCTTTCATAATTTCTTTGACTTTAAAATTCGTCTGACTATTCCACCTTCAGATTCTTCACCGGGTTCAACAGTGCCGTCCTCACAGCCTGTATACTCACCGTCGCCAAAGTCACCACCAGCACCATCACCCCTGCCAGCACAAAACTCTCCCACCCAATCCCCGCCCTATACGCAAAACCCTCCAGCCATTTATTCATCGCCCACCACGCCAACGGACACGCGATAACTATCGCGATCACCGCCATCCGCACAAAACTCCCCGACAGCAGCATCGCCAGATTCCCCAACGAGGCCCCCAGCACCTTTCGGATACCGATCTCCTTCACCCGCTGCTTCGCGGCGTAAGAAGAAAGACCGAACAGTCCCAGACAGGCCAGCACGATCGCGATCGGGCTAAAAAGGTTCATCACCTTGCCGAGTCGGAGTTCAGAAGAATACACCTTATCATAATCCTCGTCGATGAAATGGTATTCAAAGGGCATATAGGGCGCCAGCTCCTTCCACCGGGCTTCAATAAACGCGATCGTCTCCGGCAGGCGCTCGCCCGTGATCCTCACCAGCATCCGGTCCGCACGCATCTCGGGAAACATAACCAGTGGCATGATCGCGTTATGCAGCGACTCGAAATTAAAGTCCCTGACCACCCCTTTTACATAGCCCGGCCGCGATTCACCCATATCCATCCGCTTACCAATCGCCTCCTGCGGCGTCTTCCAGCCCAATGCCCTGGCCGCCGACTCATTCAGAATAAAATGATACACCGGTCCTCCATTCTCCCCCGTGCCTCGTCCACCCTTCCCCCCCTCATATTCAGGGTTCGCATCCTTTATATCCTGTAATGTCAAATCCTCCCCTGCCACCAAATGAAGCCCGGTCGTTTTAATAAAACCTTCATCGATCGGGTTCCCCCTGACCGAAAGATACTGCCCCGCAGCCATCGTCTCGTTGCGCATATTATAACCTCCCTGTATCTCTACCGGCGACGACGCGCAGGTGCTGGCGCTCAGGATATCCCGGTTACTCGTAAGCGTTGTCTTTATATAGGTCAGCTGCGACAGCATCTTCTGGCTCATCGGCACCTGCAGCACATGTTCCCGGTCATAGCCCAGCTGTCTGTGCCGGATATAGCTCAGCTGTCCCTGCATAATAAAGGTCGACACGATCAGGAACACCGAGATGATGAACTGCCCGACGATCAGCGACTGGCGCAGCCCCTGTCCGCTGCGGGTATTCTTGAAGGCCCCCTTCAGCACCTTTATCGGCTGGAAACGGGCAAGTATCAGCGCCGGATAGCTCCCCGCCAGCAGGCTCACGATGACAGCGGTCAGCAGCGACAGGCCGATAAAGGGCAGCGAGAACAGTGACGCCGCCGGCAGCGTCCTGTCCGAGAGTCTGTTGAAGGCAGGCAGGACCAGCAGCACCACTCCGAGGCTCAGGACCACGGCGATCAGACAAAGGACCAGCGACTCGCCGATGAACTGCCAGAACAGCTGTCCCTTTCCGGCGCCGATCACCTTGCGGACCCCCACCTCCCGGGCCCGTTCCACGCTGCGGGCCGTACTCAGATTGATATAGGTCGAGCAGGCGATCACCAGGATCAGCAGGGCCACGCCGGCGAGGATATAGATGTAGACGATCGACGTCCCCGGTTCGAAGCCCACCCATTCGGAATAAAGATGGATGCGGTTAAAGGGCTCGAGAATAAAGTCCACGGAGGCTCCCTTCCCCTGCATCTCCTTCTTCATAAAGGCCGTCACCTTGGGTTGCAGCGTCGCGATCGACGACGGGTCGCGCAGCAGAAGAAAAGTCCCGTAGTTGGCGTTCCAGTACGTCTCTTCCTGGTTGGCGTATAGCGAAGAAAAGCTGGCGAGAAAGTCAAACTTGAACTGCGAGTTGGACGGCACATCCGCCATCAGTCCCGTCACCAGGTACGTCGTGCTATCGGTCCCGATCCGTAATAACTTGCCTAGCGGCTCTTCATTCCCAAAATACCGGTGTGCCGTACTCGTCGTAACGATCACCTTCCTTGGTCCGCTCAATGCCGTATGGGGATCCCCCTTGATCAGTCCAAAACTAAATGCGTCGAAGAAACTGCTGTCCGCATACATGAACTTCTTCTCTGTGAACAGCTTCTCCTGGTAGCCGACGATCCGGTCTCTTTCCGTCATCCGGACCGCTGTCACCACCTCGGGGAAGGTCCGTTTGAAGGTCGGTGCCACCTTGGTGCTCGTGAAATTGCCCCAGCGCATCTCGCCGCCGCCGTCGAACTTGTACCCCATGATCACCCGGGCGATGCGCGGGCCGTTCGTTTCAAAGTCGTCATAGCTCAGTTCGTGTCGGATAAAAAGGGCGATCAACAGGCAGCTGGACAGGCCGACCGTCAGTCCGAAGATATTGATGAGGGACGAGCTGGGGTTTTTGCGGATATTCCGCAGGGCCGTCCGTAGCCAGTTTTTGATCATAAGAGTAGTTTTTGTAGTTAAAGTCTTAATTCAATGTGGTTGATTCACCAATCACATGTAGTTCATTTTTTACTTGGTTATAGTTAAAATATTCTAAGTGGTTACACTTAGTTCCGGGCTATTTCCGGCGTCCTTACTTGCATACATGGAAAAAACAGTGTTTCTATGCAGTAGAATTTAGAAATTACTATTATCTCGCTCTGATTCGATCTTGTCCACCCGGCGCGTTCCGGTTCATCCTGGTTCGTTCCATTGAATCCCGGAAGGCCTCATATCCACCATCATTAGTAGCATCTCTGTTTATTGCGTCCATTGATCCCGCTTGACCAGCGTGGCGATGCCTGACCTGGCCCCACCTGACCGGCGTGAGTATTCTTGACCTGGCTCTACCTGATCAGCGCGAGTATTCTTGACCTGGCTCTACCTGACCAGCGCGAGTAAGCGCTCGACCTGTTCCCATGTCCACGCCTGATCTGTGTGGGCACACCAGACCTGTCCCTCAAAATTCATCCTGCTGAAGTTAACCATTAATTGTACACTATGAAACAATTTGTGCGCGGATCCCTATGCCTTTTCACCACCCTCTTGCTGTGCCGGCCCATGGCTGGAGCGCAGTGTACGGGGGCGAACAACACGACCTCGACGGGCGCCAATGCGGCCTCAGGCGGGGCTTCGTGGATAAACCCGAATAGTGTTCAGAGTACCGACGGCAGCGCAGCTTCAGTGTCGGCTCTTCTTTCGGCGTTCTCGATCATAACAACAACAAGCGACTATATCAACGTCACCAATCTAGGGTTGAACGTACCTTCTGCCAATAATATCTGTGGGGTTGTCGTCACCATCAACCGGCAAACCTTTTCATTGCTGGCGCTCGGCACCAGTACCGTGTCCGACAATTCCATCAAGCTCATCAAGGGCGGCTCGATGGTCGGCACCGAGCATGCCGCCACCGGTGTGTCCTGGCCCACTTCATTAAATACCGCCACCTATGGGAGCTCCGCAGACCTCTGGGGCACCACCCTAACCCCGGCCGACGTCAACGCTTCTAATTTCGGCGTAGCCATATCCACCAAACTCGTCGCGCAAGTCCTGAGCGTAGCCTTCTCTGCCCACATCGATCAGGTGACCGTCACCGTTTATTCCCAGGGCATCCTCCTTCCATTGGAGCTACACAACTTTTCCGCCCAGCGCAGCCAGCAGGGCAACACCCTAACCTGGTCAGTCGCCGGCCTCGACGCGTCAGCTGTACCTGCAGATTCCCCCAATCCCACTACCCCCACCGCTATGGGCCGGATCTCCATCCAACGATCCTCCGACGGCGTCGCGGACTGGCACCAACTAGCCATCCTCGACCTCACCAGCGGGTCACCCAATCAAACTTATACCGATATGAATCCCCTTCCGGGCATCAACTTCTATCGTCTATGTCTCGTCAGTCCCGCGGGCAACGCCATCTATTCACAGATAGTGACCATCTCCGCGTCAACCGTCCCTTCCGTCACCGTCCATACCTATCCCAATCCCTTTACCGGACAGATCAATATTACAAGTCCCATTCCTTTTACCCGGCTGATCCTCCGGGATGCCCAGGGTAATACCCTCTGGAAAAGATCGTATTCCGCTGGGGTCAGCAACACATCCATACCGGCGTCCAGTCTCCCCGGCGGCATCTATTTCGTCCAGGTCGACGGCACCATCTGTCAATTGATTAAGAACTAACCCGGGCGCCCCCGTACGCCGTAGCGGCAGACCACAAAACCACCCGCATCAACCCGTACCCCACCCGCAGCTGTCCACAAAACCACTGCGGTCCACATACCTAACCGTACCCTCCACCCTCGGTCCACAAAACCACCGCGGCAGCCGGGCATCAACTAACTATGGTAGTCCGCCATCGCGGGCTCAAACCATGGCCTCTGGATCAAACAAGCATCCGGCGTTGGGGAACGCCGGATTTTTTTATCCCCCACTCCATCATCACCCAACCCAATCCCCAGTCCCCACTCCACTCTTCCATCACAAACCCAATCTCCCTTCCACCCCTCTACTCTTCCATCACCCAACCCAATCTCCCTTCCACCCCTCTGCTCTTCCATCACCTACCCCCAACCTTCCATCCCCCCAGTCCCCCATCACCCGCCGGCGGGCGTCCCTTTCACCGACAAAACACCCCCGCTAACCGCCTCCATCTGACGCCTCCCCTATCCCCCCTTGTTCGTCCTGCCATAACACCCTAGATTTGAGTAAAATTCAACGAAAAATGACAACGGACGACAGAAATAGCAGAAGGGGGCCGGGCCGCATATGGGCGGGCTTGTTCCTGCTGCTGGTAGGTGGTGTGCTGCTCCTGGACCAGATGGGTTTCCCCCTTCCCGATGAACTCTTTCACTGGCATGTTCTATTGATAGCCCTGGGTGTTTTTATTGGTTTCCGTCACAACTTCCGCGGCGGCGGCTGGCTCATTATGATTGTGATCGGCGGCGTCTTCCTCGCCAAGGATTATTATCCCGATGTACACATTGATCGTTATATCTGGCCGGGTGTGCTGATCCTCGTAGGCCTGCTCATTATCCTCCGCCCCAACAAGCATCGGTACGGCCAGGAATGGCGTGACGAGTGGGACAGGCGACGCTGGGGCAGGTATGGGCGGAACTGGAGGGACCATTATGGCGCAGGCAACCCCGTCAATCCGCGCGAATCCGGCGGTTCCGGCGGCTCAACCGCTGCCTTTTCTAATCACGAGAGCTTTTCCTCGGACGATTATATCGATACTACCTCCATCTTCGGCGGCGTTCATAAGAAGGTGCTCAGCAAGAACTTCAAGGGCGGCGACGTCACCACCGTTCTCGGCGGCACCGAGATCGACCTCTCCCAGGCCGACTTCACCGGAAAGGTCCGGATGGACGTCACCCAGATCATGGGGGGCACCAAGATCATCGTACCCGCTCACTGGGAAGTGCGCTCCGAGATCACAGCCGTCCTCGCGGGGTTCGAAGACAAACGACAGCAACCGTTCACAACCAACCCCGATAAGATATTGATCATTGAGGGGACCTCAGTCCTGGGGGGCATCGAGCTAAAGAACTTTTAGGCGGTCCTGGCCTACCCCCCGCCCCCCGTACCCGTGAACCACAAATCCCTGCCAACCTCCCAAACCCGACCCGACTCGAACATAACTAAACTATGTCTATGAACTGGTATCTAACCAAGATCGTTTTCCGGATCATCTGCGGCGAAGGACACCACACCCCGCAATTCGACGAACAGCTGCGCCTCATCTCTGCCGGCGACGAGCACGAGGCCTTCGAAAAAGCAACCGCCATCGGCCTTGCCGAACAGGACGACTTCTACAACCACGAACAGCAGCTCGTCCAGTGGAAGTTCATCAACGTCGCCGAACTTTACCGGTTCAGCGGCCTCCTCGACGGCGCCGAAATGTACTCACGGATACAGGAGACCGACGACCCCGAAGGCTACGTCGACCTCATCCACCGGCGCGCCGAACACATCCAGGCCAGCAGCACCCACAAAATGCTGCGGCTGCTCTAGGTCCATCGGTCCGCGTGAACCGGCAACCCCATTCACCCGCCTCACCCGCCCGTGAACCTTGCCATACCGGCGGCAACCACAACCCTTGCCACCGGGAACCGGCCCTCGAGACCCGGCCACCGTGAACCACACCCTTGCCACCGTGAACCATACCCTTGCCACCGGGAACCCGCGAAACCAACCACAACCAGTACCCGAAAACCGCGTGTGAACCACGTGAACCGCGCACCAACCCAGTCCTAAAAACCAAATCCAAAACCCAAATCCACAAAACCAGTCGAAAAACCCTACGCCAAAACAAACCAAACCAAAAAACCAACAACTATTTCCCTATACATTCATGGCCAAAGCCCCACTTTCCACCGCAAAATTCTTCCTCATCTTCATCTCCTGGTGGGCCATCTGGGCCGTACTCCAGATCTCCCTCCTCATCGGCTTCGGCCTCTCCGTATCCACCGCCATCACCGACAGCCTCGTCTCCAACGCCCTCGTCGCTCTCTGCTGCGGCTTCATCAGCAACAACATGCAGTACTACCTCCCAAAGAAGGAGAGGTACTGGTATATCTTATTTATAAGTCTCGGCCTCAGCGGCATCATCCTCCTCGCCTGCAAGGCCATCCTCGTTCCCCTGCTCAATGCCCATAGCGGCGGCATCGCAGGCTCCAGCGTCATCACCGGTGCCGGCCCCAACTTCGATTACTCACAGTTCTTCTCCCGCAGCTGGGCCGTACGTTATGATATTGTGTTCTTACAAGTCGGCTGCATGTCCATCCTCAGCGTGCTTTGGTACAGTACCGAAGAAGAGCAGGAGAACCGCCAGCGCCGCAACGACGCAGAGCGCCTCTCCAAAGAAGCCGAGCTCTTCAAACTTCGACAGCAGCTCGCCCCGCACTTCCTCTTCAATAGCCTCAACTCGATCAGCGCCCTCATCGGCAGCCAGCCCGAGCAGGCCCGCAAGATGATCCAGCAGCTCTCCGATTTCCTCCGGAACAATCTGAAAAAGGAAGAGCAGCAATGGGTCCCCCTCCCCGAAGAGCTGCAATACCTCGAACTATACCTCGACATAGAAAAAGTGCGTTTTGGTCACCGCCTCAGCACCCAGATCACCTGCGAAGAAGAATGCCTCGGCCTGCGCCTGCCTCCCATGTTGCTCCAGCCTATCGTCGAGAACGCCATAAAGTTCGGGCTATACGACACCACCGACGCGGTGACCATCACTATCCATGCCCGTAAGGTCGAAGGCGGCTACGTGCGCATCGACGTTACCAACCCATTCGACCCCGAGACGTCCCGTCCCAGGAAGGGCACGGGCTTCGGCCTCAGCAGCATCCAGCGCCGTCTCTACCTGCTGTTCGCGAGACCCGATCTGCTCGAGACCCATATCGACAACAATTTATTCACTACCACCGTGAAAATACCACAACAACAATGACACAAGTCAACACCACAGCCACGCCAGTCAGAACCATCCTCATCGACGACGAACCCCTCGCCCGGATGATCGTCCGCGAGTACCTCCAGAGCTATCCCGGGATCGAGATCGTACAGGAATGCGGCGACGGCTTCGAGGGCATCAAGGCCATCCAGCAGTTGCATCCGGATCTTATATTCCTGGATATACAAATGCCCAAGATCAACGGCTTCGAAATGCTCGAGCTCGTAGAGCAGCCGCCCGCCGTCATCTTCACCACCGCCTTCGACGAATACGCCATCCGCGCGTTCGAAACTCACGCCGTCGACTACCTGCTGAAACCCTTCTCCAAAGAGCGCTTCGACAAAGCCCTCCGCAAATGGCTCGACCAGCGTGCCACCCGTGCCAACACTCAATCCGATCCCCAATCCACAAACGCGGGACAATCCTCTTCCCAGCCCTCCCCCCAGTCTAATATCCCCCAAAATACCACTCCCCATTCCTCCAACCCCCAGTCCCCCACAACCGCGAGCCAATCCACCCCCAATTCCCCCCAATCCCCCACCTCCCAGTCTTCCACAACCCATCCCACGTCCCAGTCCCCCGACGACCACATCCCTCCGGCCGACGCCACAGCGGCCCTCCTCGAAACCGCTTCCCAATCCCCCACCCAACAGCAACGTATAGTCGTAAAAACCGGTGGTAAGATCAAGATCATCCCCCTCGAAGACATCCACTACCTCGAGGCGGCCGATGATTATGTCAAGATCCACACCCACAACGGCGCCTTCCTTAAAAACCGGACCATGAGCTACTTCGAAAAAGCGCTCGACCCAACCCAATTCGTCCGCACCCACCGGAGTTACATCCTAAACATCAGTCAGGTCACGCGCATCGACCCCTACGAAAAGGATAGCCATCTGTGCATCCTCCAGTCCGGCGCGCAAGTCCCCGTCAGCAAAGCGGGCTACGTCAAGCTCAAGACTGTCCTGGGTCTATAATTTTTTGTCACCAACATTCCAACCCTGATCGGGCCTCCGTTGCGTATTCTAAGTCAAAACCAAATATTTTTCAGGCCGCCTGGCTTAGAATATAAGGTGTTTGTCTTTTTATAACGGCAAAGATGCGTTCTATCAGTTTAAAGCGAATCATGTTCAAAACAC